>OAWY01000075.1_pt1 | contig 93831 bp, 97 predicted proteins | sample 1495591 | NCBI WGS metagenome assembly OAWY01 (sample SAMEA2580283, study PRJEB22360) | human gut metagenome | biome: human gut; feature: human-associated habitat; material: faeces | place: Denmark | collected 2008/2010
GTACGGTGGTGTGAGAGGTCGGTAATTGAAATAATCAATTACCTCCTACTCGATTGCAACCGAATTTGATAAAAAAGTTTTACTAGTTAACCATACGTCGTTCTTTTGATTTGCCTGATTTCATCTCTTTTCAACTATGACTCGATATTTTGTGGTTTGGTATATTTAGGTCTACAAATAAGAAAAAGTGACAATTATGAGTAAAATTAAGCAAGAGGAATAAATAAGAACATGTGAAAAAATAAACATTTTTATCTAGAACTCATTCTAAGCAATCTTTGTATGCTAATATACTGATACATAAACCTCATAACTAATACTTATAGCTAAAACTGAGTTTGACTATAGCTATATGGGGGCGCTAAACTAGGATTATAAACTAAATGTTATTTTTTTCACACACTTAGTAAGCGCTTACCAACACATTAATTGGAGGTTATCAACATGACAGAATATCGAGTTGAATCAGATACTTTAGGCGAAGTTAAAATTCCTGCGAACGCCTTATGGGGTGCTCAGACAGAACGGAGTCGCCATAACTTTCCGACTGGTACGAAGATGCCGTTGGAAATGATTCGGGCATTACTTCAAATTAAGCGGGCCGCAGCGATTGCGAATAAAGAAGTTGAAGCAATGACTGCTGAAAAAGCTGATTTAATCGTGGCTGCCATTGATAAGTTATTAGCGCTCGACGATGAAGATTTGCGTAAGGACTTTCCGCTGGTTGTTTACCAAACTGGTTCGGGGACGCAAACGAATATGAACGTTAATGAAGTGGTCGCACACATGGCTGGTAAGATCAATCCTGATATTGAAATCTTGCCGAACGACGATGTTAACCATGGTCAAAGCTCTAACGATATCTTCCCAACGGCGATGAACATTACGGCCGCAGTTGCCGTGGATAAGCTGATTGCCGCAGCGGAACACTTATTAGCGGAATTGAAGATCAAACAAAAGAAGTACTGGCGGGTAGTAAAGATCGGCCGGACCCATCTTCAAGATGCAACGCCATTAACTTTTGGCCAAGAAGTGAGTGGTTGGGCCAGTGCGATTGAACATGATATTGCCTACTTAAAACAGTTGAATCCAACGTTAGGCGAGCTTGCAATGGGTGGGACCGCCGTTGGGACTGGTCTAAATGCTGCCCCTCATTTTGCTGAAAATATTGCTGCGGCGATGAGCAAATTGTATGGGATTGAATTTACGGCTGATTCCAATAAGTTCTATGGTTTGGCCCATCATTCTGGCTTAAACGTGGTTCACGGGGCCATCAAGACCCTAGCAGCCGATTTGATGAAGATTGCCAATGATGTGCGGTTCTTGGCAAGCGGTCCACGGGCCGGTTATGACGAATTAAACATTCCGGCTAACGAACCCGGCTCATCAATCATGCCTGGGAAAGTTAACCCAACCCAAGCTGAAGCCATCACTATGGCAGCGGTACGAGTTATGGGGAATGACGTGGTCGTCGATTTAGCTTCTAGCCAAGGTAATTTTGAAATGAACGTTTACAAGACCGTTTTGATTGATGCCTTCCTTGAATCTGCTGAATTGTTAGCTGGAACGATTACCGGCTTCACTGACCGAATGATTGCTGGTTTGACGGTCAACCAAGACCGGATGGCAGAGTTAGTCGACAGTTCCTTGATGACGGTTACGGCATTGTCACCACATATTGGCTATCATGATAGTGCGATGATTGCTCAAGCAGCTGAAAAAGCGGGGACGACATTGCGTGAAGCAGCCATCAAGTCTGGCAAAGTAACCGCGGAACAATTCGATGAATGGATGGTTCCACTGGATATGACGAATATTGATGATTAAGCTAAAATAAGTATTGATCGGCGTTGAACCGTTAACGTGGATCAAGGTGGCACGGGTCATTGTTCCTAGACTTGGAATGGTGGCCCGTGTCCAGTTAACGACAATAATAAATGAGATTTTGGTTCCATCCTGGGGAATACCCCGGACGAATTGAGAGGAGAAGTGGCAATCAATGGCTGAAAAGTTTACATTTACACCAACCGCCTTAGCGGATCTAAAACCGAACTATGACGTAGTGATTATTGGATCGGGGGGCGCGGGTTTGACTGCGGCAATCCAGGCACATGAATTGGGCCTGAACCCGGTTATTTTAGAAAAAATGTCGAAAATCGGTGGTAACACCACCCGGGCTTCATCCGGTATGAATGCGGCGGAGACGAACGTCCAATTGCATCACCATATTGTTGATAGTTTTGGCGATTTCTACGGCGAAACCCTTAAAGGTGGTGGCGGTATGAATAACCAAGCACTGTTGAAATTCTTCACGGAACACAGTGCGCTCGCAATTGACTGGTTAGCAGACCACGGCATTAAGTTGGATGATTTGACGATTACTGGTGGGATGAGTGTGATGCGGACCCATCGGCCAAGTTCCATGGCTCCCATTGGTGGTTTCTTAGTCACTGAGTTGTTGAAACAAGTGGCGGCTGACCAGTTACCACTCTTCACAGATGTCAAAGTCGATGAACTAGTCGTCGAAGCCGGCAAAATTAGTGGCGTCAAGGCAACAACCCCAGATGGAGCTGTCACGATTACGGCTGGAGCCGTCTTGTTAGCAACCGGTGGCTTCGGTGCGAATAAGACCTTGTTAGGCCAGTATCGTGATGATCTTAAAAACTATCAGACGACCAATCAGCCGGGCGCGACTGGAGATGGGATTCTGTTGGCACAAGCTATTGGGGCTAAGTTGGTTGATATGGACCAAGTCCAAGTTCATCCGACGGTCCAACAAGATACAGATCATGCTTATTTAATCGGTGAAGCGGTTCGGGGCGAAGGTGCGATTTTGGTCGATAACCAGGGGGCTCGTTTCGTCAATGAACTCGACACGCGTAAGAACGTGACGGCCGCTATCGACCAACTGGGTGGTACTGGTGCCTACTTGATCTTTGACCGCGGTATTCGTGACCGGGTCAAAGCGGTTGAATTCTATGATCACATTGGCCTGGTAAAGACTGGGACTGACTTGGAAACACTGGCGACTGCGACCGGCTTAGACGCTGCGACGCTTAAACAGACGGTGGCTGACTGGAATCAGGCAGTCGCTAACCATAATGATGCGGCCTTTAACCGGACGACTGGGATGGATCGCGATATTGCGGCGGGACCGTTCTACTCAATTCACATTGCGCCAGCTGTTCACTACACGATGGGTGGGATTGCCATTAATCCCGCAACCCAAGTGTTGAATCAGGACGAACGACCGATTGCCGGCCTGTTTGCAGCCGGTGAAGTGGTCGGCGGTCTCCACGGCAATAACCGGATTGGTGGTAATTCAATCGCTGAAACGGTAATCTTTGGCCGTCAAGCCGGACAACAAATGTTCAAATATTTACAATAAGTTATTTTGACTAACCCAAATCAATAGTCCATGCGCTTGAGTAATCGGTGCATGGGCTATTTTTGATTTGGGCTGTAGTTAGAGACCAAAGAAATTAGTTTAAAAATCAACTAATTTCGGTTAAGCTGGAAATATAACAAATATATAGGAAGAAAGTGACAAGCATGGCGACGATTTTTACAACCGGTGAACCGCAAACAATCACGGCAATGCTAGCAGCCCGTGATCAACGGGTCGCGTATCAGCAACAGTTGACAACGACTAACCCCCGGGCCACGATTGCGGCGATCAAGTTGAATATCCCAGGACCGATTAAGAATAACGCTGCACTACGACGGTTGTTTTTGGCCGGTGTCCAGCGGTTTGAAGCTGAGTTGTCGACATACACGGTGGCAGCTGATTGGAATCATCCGGCGGGTAATGAGCGGTTCTTGATTCTGACGACTGACTTTGCGACTAGCAAACGGCTGGCGGTCGCTTTTGAAGAACACGATCCGTTAGGTCGCTTATATGATATTGACATCTTACAAGCGGGTTCACAGCGCGCGCTGTCGCGGACGGATTTGGGGCTGCCGAAGCGTCGTTGCTTATTATGTCACCGTGAAGCCAAGGATTGCGCGCGTTCACGGCGGCATTCAGTGGCTGAGCTACAGCAAAAGATTGCGGCGATGTACATGAAGGAATTTGGTGAACGCGGATGAATACACGTGATTTAGATTATTTTCGGGCGTTAGTTGATTGCCAAAATTATACGATGGTCGCCAAGCAGTTTGCGGTCTCACAACCGGCAGTGACTCAAGCAATTCATCGGTTGGAAAAAGAGTTTGCAGTCAAACTGGTGATTCAAGACCGTCGCCATCAACAGACAAATATTACCCGGGCCGGTCAGCTGCTTTACAAGAATGCACGCCAGATCCAGGCCAGTTTGCAACTTGCTCATCGCGAAATTCAGAGTACGTTACAGACTGATATTCGTTTTGGCTTACCACCAATTATTGGCACTTTATATTTCCCTCAAATTGCGGAAAAGTTACTTCAGAACGGGTTACTGCAACAGTTAAAAATAACGGAAACGGGCTCAGATGAGCTATTGCGTAAGTTAGTGCATGGTGAGATCAACATCGCGTTATTAGGGTCCTACTTACCATTTGATTTGCCGACAGTTCGTGCGGTTCACTTAGGGGCACGGCCATTCAGTATTATCGTGAGTCCTCAAAATAGTTTGGCGAAACAAGCCGCCGTTAGTTTTAAGAATCTCGGTCAGGCACAGTTCATTGGATTGGATGGCAAATACGTGCACCCACAAGCCTTCCGAGCCTATTGTGACTTTGCCGGGGTACATCCAGAAGTTATCTACCGGACCCCCGATATCTCATGGGTCAAAGCCTTAGTTAAAGCCAACTTGGGCATTAGCTTACTGGTTCGTGATGTGGTTAAAGCGGATGATGGCGTCGTATGTTTGGAGATCAAAGATCAATTGCCGGTCAGCTTCAATATCTCGGTGGTCACACGGGCCGGGTACTTACCAACCACTGATGAACAACGGTTTATTGATCAATTACTTAAAATGAAGATTTAAACGTCGCGACTGAGCCATCTGTCTAAGTGAACAGCACGATTCCTTGAGTGGTTCAACTTTTACTTTGAGATTGACGTGTCTTCACGATTGTTTCATTTGGATATATCGCAATTTGTCTTGATTACGAAAACTGCACCACCCTCACAGACTATTCTGTAAGGGTGGTGCAGTTTTGCTTAATCGGTCTGATCAGTGTCAACCGCTAATGTTTCGTGCAAAATGGTCAGTAGCTGTTGCTGCACGGGGGTCAGAATATGGGTTGTTCGGTAGACGATGCTTGTGATGAATTCAGGGGGTTCAATGTCCATCAAGTCCAGTCGTACGACGTCAGTACGGTAGTGATCGACGATTTTGGTAAAGAAACCGATGCCGACATTTTCACCAATCAATTTCATTAAAACGTGGGTATCGTTGGAACGAAAGACGATGTTGGGGCGAAAGTGATTCCGGCGCGTGAGTTTGTTGAAGGCCGTATTATGGATGAAATTACTATTAAAGAAAACAAATTTTTCACGTCGTAGTTCGTTAAAGTAGACCCGTTTACGTTGTGCTAACGGATGTTGCTTGGACACGTAGATACAGAAGGGCTGACGGTCAAATTCTTCGGCAATCAACGTTTGGTAAGCGAGCGGCTCCACCGAACCAAGCAGGGTCATGTCAACGCGACCGTCCCGCACAGCGTTACGTAGCCAGATCGAGCCCCCCTCAATGGTTTCGAGACCGGCTAATAGCCCTTCCGCGGCCAATCGGGCACCGATTTTTGGAAAATAATGGTTTTCAATAATTGGCGGTAATCCTAAAATCAGTCGATTTTGGGATAGATTGTCGATTTCTTGGTGGGCGAGGCGTAACTCATGTAAAACGATTTTAGCGTGTTCAGCAAGTTGCGCCCCACTAGCAGTGACGTGTAACGTATTTTTAACACGGTCACGAATCACGAGTGGTGCCCCAAATTCAGACTCCAGGCGTTTGATTGCGGTGGTCACAGTTGGTTGGCTCACACCGAATGTTTTCGCAACTTTTGAAAAATTTTTTTGAGAAATTAATTCATCGAAATAAGCTAAGTCTTTTGTGTTCATTTTTATTCCTTTCTAAATCAGCTTTTGTAGCGACCTTATTTAATATATTTATATCATATCATAGTTTTGACTATAACATTTTACTGGCGTTACAGTATTACTTGTAAATTGATAGGACGTTTTTCCTAGCAATGAAAATTGATGAAAATGTAAATTAATTAGGAGGCCGCAGTAATGACAAAAACTGCAAGTGAAATTTTAAATAACCCATTCTTAAATAAAGGCACTGCCTTTACCAAAGAGGAACGTCAAGCACTTGGCTTGACGGGGACGTTACCAAGCAAGGTTCAAACAATTGATGAACAGGCGACGCAAGCTTATGCCCAATTCAAGAGCAAGCCTAGTCGTTTGGAACAACGGATTTTCTTAATGAATCTCTTTAACGAAAACCGGACGTTGTTCTTCCATCTGATGGATGAACACGTGGTTGAATTTATGCCAATCGTTTATGATCCGGTCGTTGCTGATTCCATCGAACAGTATAATGAATTGTTCTTGGATCCACAGAATGCGGCCTTCGTTTCCGTCGATGCACCTGAAGATATTGAAGCAACTTTGAAGAATGCCGCGGACGGCCGTGATATTCGCTTAGTCGTTGTGACGGATGCTGAAGGGATTCTTGGTATGGGTGACTGGGGTGTCAACGGTGTTGATATCGCCATTGGTAAATTAATGGTTTACACCGCCGCCGCTGGTATTGACCCATCACAAGTACTGCCAGTTAGCATCGATGCTGGGACGAACAACCAGAAGTTATTAGATGATCCATTGTATCTTGGTAACCGTCACAAGCGTGTGTCCGGCGAACAATACTATGACGTGATCGACAAGTTCGTTGCTGCTGAACAACAATTATTCCCAGATTCATTGTTACACTTTGAAGATTTCGGTCGCGACAATGCGCAAGTAATCTTGGACAAGTACAAGGATCAAATCGCAACCTTTAACGATGATATCCAAGGAACCGGGATGGTTGTTTTAGCTGGTATCTTAGGTGCATTGAACATTTCAAAGGAAAGCATCAAGGACCAAAAAATCTTATCATTTGGTGCCGGAACGGCCGGTATGGGAATTGCCAACCAAATCTTGGATGAATTGATGCAAGCTGGTTTAACAGAAGAAGAAGCTAAGCAACACTTCTACGCTGTTGATAAGCAAGGTTTACTATTTGACGACACGGAAGGTTTAACCCCAGCCCAAAAAGCCTTCACGCGCAAACGGAGTGAATTTAGCAACGCTGACGAATTAACCAACTTGGAAGCCGTTGTTAAAGCCGTTCACCCAACCGTTATGATTGGGACATCGACTCAGCCTGGTACCTTTACTGAAAGCATCATCAAGGAAATGGCGGCGCACACGGAACGGCCAATCATCTTCCCACTTTCTAACCCAACCAAGTTAGCAGAAGCTAAAGCGGAAGATTTAATCAAATGGACGGATGGCCGGGCCTTAGTTGCCACAGGTATCCCAGCTGATGACGTTGATTACAAGGGTGTTACTTACCAAATCGGTCAAGGAAACAACGCCTTGATGTACCCTGGTTTAGGATTTGGTTTGATTGCTTCCACAGCCAAAGTGTTGAACGCTGAAACCTTGTCAGCGGCCTGCCACGCATTAGGTGGAATCGTTGATACGTCGAAGCCAGGTGCCGCAGTCTTGCCACCAGTTGCGAAGATTACTGAATTTTCACAAAAATTAGCTGAAGTCGTGGCACAAAGTGTTATCGATCAGAAGCTCAACAAAGAACCAATTGCGGATGCTAAACAAGCGGTTGCTGATATGAAGTGGGTCCCAGAATACCGTTCCATCAGCAAATAGTGTCGGTAAAATAAGAGAATTGTAAGAGGGTATAAAAGCACATGGGAGTTTTATGGAATTCAATTCAAAGCGTCTTAGTTGTCGTTTTGATTATGATATTAGGTTTCGTCCTACGACGAGCAGGTTGGTTTGATGATAAGTTTGCTGGAACGATTTCCAAATTTATTAAGAACATCGCTTTGCCAGCATCGATTTTTGTATCTGTGCTGAGCCGACTTACTCGTGGGCAGCTAGGATCATTTGCAGGTTACTTGGCTTACGCCTTTCTAGCCGTGATTATTGGCTACTTGATTGCCTTTGCGCTAGTTAAGGTGATGCGGGTCCGTCCGGGTCGTAAGGGGATTTTCATCAATGCGATCGTCAACGCCAACACGATTTTCATTGGGTTACCTTTGAACATTGCGTTGTTCGGTGACAAGAGTATGACGTATTTCCTTGTTTACTATATTGTGAACACCGTTTCGACGTGGGCATTCGGGGTCTTCTTGATTTCAAACGACGACCCGACGAAGTCCAAGGAAAAGACGCATAACAAGATCGACTGGAAGAAAGTTATTCCAATGCCATTGGTTGGTTTCTTAGTTGCGTTAATTTTCTTACTACTAAATATCCCAATCATGAAGGTATCATTCGTTAGTTCAACGTTGACTTACGTTGGGAACTTGGTAACGCCACTTTCCTTGATCTACATCGGGATCGTGTTGGCCGACGCTGGTCTGAAGAGTATTCGTTTCGACCGTGATACGATCGTTGCGTTGATTGGTCGCTTCATCTTGTCACCAGTCATCATGATTCTTGTCTTGATGGTTGCTGGTAACCTCGGTGCTAGCTTCCCAACCTTAGCATCGCAAACATTGATCGTTCAATCAGCAACGCCAATGCTAGCCGTGTTACCAATCTTGGCTAACGAAGCACATGGTGACGTGGAATACGCCACTAACATCGTGACAACGAGTACCGTGTTGTTCATCGTGGTTGTGCCAGTCTTGATGACCTTGATCCAATATATTTAAAGTTTATTTAGAAGCATTCCGGTTGAGAGAGACGGAATGCTTCTTTTTTTGATCAAAACTGCTTGAGTTGAACCCGATTAAAATATGTTAAAGGTCAAAATTAAGGTCGATCAGTCGAATTCTTTCAGCTGACCGACCTTAATTTTTTGCGAAAGGAGTGCTTGAAGATACAAGCTTGTGGCGATTGCATTTAAACAGATGAATATGATAGAAACAAATTTAAGTCGGGACGTATGACTGTGGGACTGGTCAGCTCGGTTTTCAGCGGCGATTAACAAAAGTTGGTTAAGTCGTAACCCATAATAATGCGGTTAAATTAAAATTAGTGAATCTTACGGATTATTAATAAATTTGTTTAAAATAACCAATGCTGTAAAGTGCTGCCTTGAAAGGATTCAATTAGGAATTGATTGAAATTGTTAGATTTACTTGACTAATTGCACAAAAATTAATAGAATTAACAACGTTGCATTATTAAGATTTTGATTAGGAGGCGTACCGGATGAAAGCATCACAACGATTGCTGGTTAAAAAATCAGTCAATCCAGCTAATTTTAATAAGGGTGGCCTCGAAAAGACGTTGAGCGCATTTAGTTTAACCATGATGGGTGTTGGCGCAATCGTGGGTTCTGGGATTTTTATCACCCCCGGAATTATCGCCGCTAAGTATGCCGGTCCGGCTGCCATGCTCTCATTTGTGATTGCTGCGGTAGTGTGTTCGCTGGCCGCATTATGTTACGCTGAATTTTCTTCAACCATTCCCTTGGCGGGGAGTGCCTATACTTACGTTTATACCGTTTTTGGGGAATTCTTAGCGTGGATTCTTGGTTGGTCTCTGATCTCAGAATATTTATTCGCGGTATCTTCGGTGGCGGTAAGTTGGTCATCGTACTTTCAGAATTTAATGAGCGGCTTTGGCCTAAAACTACCAACATTTCTGACCGCCGCAGCTGGTACTGCCGGTGTCAGTGGTGCTGGATTCAACTTAATTGCTTTTGTCGTGGTTTTGGCTGTCTCACTGTTATTGGTCGGTGGGTTACAAGAGTCAACACGGGTCAATTCAATTATGGTAATCGTTAAGATTCTAGTGATTGTTCTTTTCATTGGCGTGGCAATTTTCTTTGTGAAACCTGCCAATTATCATCCGTTCATGCCCCATGGTGTTAGCGGACTGGTCAAAGGCGCGTCGTTAGCATTCTACGCGTATATTGGGTTTGATGCGGTGTCGACTGCTTCAGAAGAAGTGAAAAATCCTAAGCGTAATATGCCAATCGGAATTGTCGGTTCGTTAGTCGTAGCATCGATTTTATACGTGGCAATGGCCGCCGTTCTGGTCGGGGTCGTGCATTACAGTAAGCTTAACGTGGGTGATCCCGTGGCGTATGCCTTAGCCGTCATTCATCAAAACTGGGCGGCGGGGATTGTGTCACTGGGTGCCGTTGTCGGTATGACGACCGTTTTGATTGTCATGTTATATGGTGGGACCCGGTTACTGTTTGCGATTAGCCGGGATGGGTTGTTACCGAAAGTCTTTCGGACGGTCAGTCCCCATACCAAAGTGCCAGTTAAGAGTACTTGGATTTTTGGCATTATTGCCAGTGTATTTGCGGCTGTGATTCCATTAGATAAAATTGCGGAGTTAGTCAATATTGGAACGCTATTTGCATTCGCTATGGTGTCTATCGGTGTTGTCTTCCTGCGTCGACACGAAACGCTACAACAAATCAATAGTTCATTTAAAGTACCATTTTATCCAGTGTTACCAGTTGTCTCGTTCCTCGCATGTGTCTACCTGATGCTTAATTTGCAGGCATTTACGTGGCATATGTTTGGTATTTGGCTGGTTATTGGCATCGTGATTTACTTTGCCTATAGTTATCGGCACTCCCGTATTCGAGCAGGGTTACGTGCCAAAGAATCAAAATCGTAATTAATAGTGGGTGCTTACCGGGGCGGGTAAGCACCCATTCTTTTCGCGGCTACTAAGCTTGGGGATATGCTATAATTAAGCGCATAATTCATAAGGTAAAGAGAGTTGAGGTGGCTGATGATGCAGAGACGTTCAAACGCCTATCATATCAGTGTATTAGCGGTACTAATGGCAATCGTGATCATTCAGAATATTGTTCCGTTTTTTGGGTACATTCCATTACCAGGATTGAGTATTACGACAATTCACGTGACGGTTATCCTGGCCGCCGTGGTCTTGGGACCGCGTGATGGGGCAATTATTGGGGGCGCATGGGGAATTATTGCGTGGATACGGGCGTTCGTCGCACCGACGAGTCCCTTAGCACCAATCGTATTTACCAATCCATTGATTTCGGTGATACCCCGGATTCTCGTCGGTTTGATAGCCGGTTGGGTCTTTATTTGGTTTCAGAAGCGGCATCAAAAAGTGTTGGGGATGACGCTGGCGGGCGTGGCCGGGGCATTAACGAACACGATTCTAGTCTTAGGTTTGATTGGGCTACTCTATAGTCATCAAGCAGCCGGCTTTTATCAAGTTAATTTGAGCAAACTAATGCCGTACTTGTTAACGATCGTGGCCTCGAATGGGATTCCGGAAGCGATTTTAGCTGGAATTCTCACACCACTGATCGGGACACCATTACTACGTTTTAAAAAATAAGTCGCTAAAGTGACAGCTAGCTTGAATCAATTCAAATTTAAAACAGCCACCCTTGAAATCTCCTGAATTTCAAGGGTGGCTGTTTTAAATCGCTATTTAACGGCTTGAACTTGTTTCTGACTAATAATTACTTTGTTGTGATACTTATCAACGATGGCTGGATCAGGACTTGTAAAGGTGATTAAATACGAATTAGTGTAACTTTTCGCAATGGTCCCGGTATAAGTCTGCCCTTCCAAAATGAACGTCACTTGTGTTCCAATATCCATGATGATGCCTCTTTTCGCACGATAGTTTTATTAAGGATAACACACCAGTGGACGTAACAGGTAAAAGTTCACTAATTAAAACGTCGCCGAACTTGGGCCCAAATCCCCGTTGCTAGGGCTAAGAGACTGGTACCCAGCGTTGCGAGCCATGACTGAGTTGTTTCGTCGGTCTGCGGGAGCTCAGTTGTGGCTTTGGATGATGGTGAGGAGACGGCAACTAAGTCGGCACTGTCAGTATTAGTTGTTGTGGCAGATACCGTGGCTGGCGTCGTCACACTTGTTTCCTGGTCACTATAATCTTGAAGCAGACTAGCCGTGACGGCCGAACCGCTGTCATCGTGATTAACTAACCAGTCAGTGTTAGTCATGGCGGTTGAACTGACCATAATTGAATCACTGACTTGGCCCTTAATCACGCTGCTCTGATCGATAGTGCTTGTCTGGTTCACAGTGGTCGTCGCACGTGTTGCGTCAACCGCCGTGTCGGAATCACTATCCACTGCGTTATCCGTGTCGTTCAAGTCAACGTAACTAGTCGTTGAATCATCATTAGGTTTCGCATGATTGGTCGTGTCTGGTGTTGTATCACTAGTTATGTTGGTAGTGTCAGTGGTCGTGTTATCCACGATAGTTTGATGGTCGCTGATGGCCTCATCAGCCGTCGTTTCATCGGTAACATTGTCCTGTGCTGTGGAATCGGTCGTTGTACCGTTGTCAGCCGCTCCCTGATTACGATTATCCGTTACTTGATCAACATCAACTGCTTCATCTTCAGCATCCGCTACGGATAGCAATGGTGTTAAGAAAGCTAACAAGTGTTGGCGGTATTGTAGGATCGCGTTATTAGCCGCAGCGTGACCACCGACAGTCCCTGGTAAGATCCAAACTTCTTGGTTGGCAGAATGATTGGCGGCCGCTAATTCCAATGATTGAGTATATGGAATGAAGGCGTCGTCTTGCGTGTGGATCAAGAGTAACGGGATAGTGATTTTGCTAGCTGCATCGGTTGCTGATAAGTCATCGACACTGAAACCTTGTTCCTTGATCAAACGAGCGTTCATCGCGGCCACGATTTTATCATAGGATAAGAAGGGCAGGCTCGTGATGGCTGGCAGACCAACGGATTGAAGTGCGTTTGAAACGGCGGTGATGGCTTTGCTGTATAGCGAACTACCTAGTTCTGGTAAGGTCGCGTACCCGGCGTCCGACACAACTGCTTTAACGGATTTTGAAAGTCCAGGAACTGAGGCTGCTTCTAACACGGTGTCGGCACCTAATGATTGACCATAAAAGACGACTTGACTGTCGGCGCCATTGCGTTCGTCGACCATCTTAACCCAATTCAGCCAGTCATACTTGTCCTGATAACCAAACGTTAAGTTATCACCGTCACTTAGGAACTGCCCACGTTGACTCGGCATGAGGACGTTATAACCCATGTCATACCAAATTTTTGAAACGTAGCCGATCCAATCAACATGTTCCGTCCAACCTTGGCCGATGATGACGGTCTTGGTGGAATCACCATTTTGAATATAGTAAGCACGGACAGACTGCGTCGGGTCATTGTATTCAGGCAGGGTCCAGGTTTCTTTGGTAACGTTATCCCACCAAGTAACCGTTGTCGGGTAATATTCTTCGGCCGCAGCCCGGTCAGCAGCATAAGCGACTGGATCGAGGCCGGTCCACGTATTGGAGATGTCATAGCGGTGCTGGTTCATTTCAGTACGTAAATTAGATAGGGCTTCTGAGCCAGTTCCCGTGAAGACGATTGGGTAGAGTACATTACCCACGATCGTGCTGGCGATATCTGTGGGGAGCTCTTTCAACTCGTCAAGAATTGTCGTCAGTTTGGCTTTGGCTGCTGCTAATTGTTCTTTTCCAGACGGGGTCGCTGCTTGATTTGCTAAGTCCTTGATCGTATTAACGACGGCCACAATATCACTGGCATCTAACGTGACCGTGGTGGTGTCCGTCTTATCAGAGGTAGTAACTTTTTTCCAGGTCACACTGTAAGGGCCACTTTGTGTAATGGTGACCGTACTCTTTTGATTGCCAGTCGTGTCGTTGGTTTCGTAGATTAAGCCATGACCGCTGTCACTTGTCGCGGCACTAGCCGCGCTGGTCGTCGCCACACTAGTTGGCGTTGCCGCAGCGGTCGAATTGGTGTTGGTACTCGTATCATCAGTTGAATCAATAGCTGAATCGGTCGTTGATTTAGTCGTGGCTGTCACCATATCCGTGACTTGAGTAGCGTCACTCGTCGCTGAGCTAGCGGCCTGTTCGTTACCACTTATGGTATTGGCTGCCGTCGAATTAGTAGCGCTGGTCGTCTGACTAGTTACTGTGCCACTCGCACTGTTAGCAACCTCACTAGCTTGGTCGGTAGCTGACGCTGCACTTGTGGCTTGTTCAGTCGCGCTAGTCTCAGTAGCGTTAGTACTAGTCGTAATTTGATTGGTGTCAGTGGTAGCGCTGCTGTCGGTATTTGACGTGGTATTACTGTCTTCACCAGTAGTCATGCTACTTGTCGTGGTTGACTCGGTTGCCGTTGCCCCGGCGGCTTGGCTGAGTTGACTGGCAACGCTAGCTGGGGCGTTGGCCGCAGAAGTGGTCGTGGCACTAACGGGGGTAGCCGTTGCTGCTAAGGCGTTAGTCGTCAGCATTAACGTACTACCGAGCCCCGCAATGGTAATCCCCGCGTAAACCCAATGTTTGCCATCTTTGAACATTTTATAATGATCAACGGTGGTTGATTGTTGTGAATTCCTTTTCATTATATTTACTCCTCGTAACGTTTTATTCTATTGCACGTTTTAAAATATAGCACGACAACCCAGGCTTGTTTGCGTTTTCGCGGGCTAAACTTGTTAAATGAGGTACTTTTTTAATAACGGCATCAGTTGTTTATTGTATGAACTAATTTGTTAACTGATTGAGTACGATGATTGATTTTTATGATGCGACAAGCTCAGTTATTCGCGGGAGTCACGCGTGATTTTACCAGCAGATGCCAGATTGCAAAATGTGAACTTACAAACGAATAAGCGTACTAATAGTGGCCTTGAAAATTAGCGGCTTTGACTATTTTGGGAATAAAAGTTGAGATTGATTGAAATTTCACTTATCACTTGCTATTATGAAAGGTGAATAAAGTGTTTCCGCTTTCGTAGGGAATAAATTAATAAAGGGGGGACCATTATGAATCTCGGATTAAGTATTTTATCCTTGGCGCGCTTTCAGTTCGCGATGACCACGGTGTTTCATTTCTTCTTTGTGCCATTATCAATCGGCTTAGCCTTGGTTGTTGCCATCATGGAAACGGTGTATGTTGTCAAAAAAGACATCATGTACAAGCACATGGCACAATTTTGGGGCCGCATTTTCTTACTTAGCTTTGCCGTTGGTGTCGTGACAGGGATTATACAAGAATTCCAATTTGGGATGAACTGGTCTGATTATTCACGGTTTATGGGTGACATTTTTGGGGCGCCACTAGCGATTGAAGCGTTAGTTGCCTTCTTTATGGAATCCACGTTTATTGGGTTATGGATGTTTGGTTGGGATCGGTTTAATGCCAAGCTCCACTGTGCGTTTATCTGGCTAACGTCGATTGGGACGATGATTTCCGCGATGTGGATTTTAGCAGCGAACAGTTTCATGCAAAATCCAGTTGGTTTCATGATCAATACCAAGACTGGTCGTGCACAGATGACGAGCTTTGCAGCAGTCGTCAAGAACGAACAGCTCTGGTATGAATTACCACATGTGTTGTTTGGGGCGTTTGTTACCGGCTCATTTGTGGTTGCTGGGATGGCGGCGTTTGCGTTACTCAAAAAGAAAAACGTCACGTTCTTCCGCAAATCGATCAAGGTCAGTTTAATCGTTGGCCTGGTTGCTTCCATCGGTGTGATTGGAATGGGAGATTTACAGACGCGTTACATCATTAAAGAACAACCGATGAAGTTTGCCGCAACGGAAGGCTTATATAAGGATTCCGGCTCGCCAGCTTCATGGGCAGTTATTGAAGGGATGGATACTAAGAACCATAAGGCCAACTGGTCGATTGAAATCCCGTATGTGTTGGATATTTTAAGCTATCATAAGTTGTCCGGTAATGTGAAGGGACAAAATACCCTTAACAAGGAACTTCATGCCAAGTATGACAAGAAATTTGGTAAGGACATGAACTACTACGTGCCAACAAAGACGCTTTTCTGGAGCTTCCGGGTCATGACGGTAGCTGGTGGGCTCTTCGCACTGATTGCCATTATCGGTCTATACTTCAACCGTGCAAAGTCAACGCTGATTGAGCGGCAGCGCTGGTTCCTGTGGGTACTAGGAATCTGTACGTTCTTACCATTCGCCGCAAACACGGCCGGGTGGCTGATTACTGAATTAGGTCGTTATCCATGGGTTGTTTATGGTTTACTGACGATTGCAGATGCCGTTTCACCAAATGTTAGTGTCGCTTCGTTGCTGATCTCTAACATCGTGTACTTCTGCTTGTTCAGTGGCTTAGGCATTGTCATGATCGTCTTATCACGGCGTGCCTTACACCAAGGCCCTGATGATTTGTTACAAGCTAGCGATGACGCACCGTACGATCCTTATGGTAAGGAGGCGTTCAGTCATGAGTAATCTACAATTCTTATGGTTTATTCTGGTGGGCGTTCTATTTAGTGGTTTCTTCTTCCTTGAAGGTTTTGACTTCGGGGTTGGGATGACGATTAAGAGCTTAGCCCAAACACGCGCTGAGCGCGATGTTGTGATTCATACGATTGGCCCACATTGGGATGCCAATGAAGTGTGGTTGATCACTGCTGGTGGGGCGATGTTTGCGTCGTTCCCAATGTGGTATGCTTCCTTATTCTCCGGATTCTATCTTATCTTATTGTTGATTCTAGTGGCCCTCATTATGCGAGGGGTCTCATTTGAATTTAGAAGCCGGATGGAAAGTGACGCCGGCCGGAATTTCTGGGAATGGGCCGCAGCCCTAGGTAGTTTCTTTGCTGCCTTCCTATTTGGGATGATGTTTACTGCTTTGGTCAAAGGGATGCCAATCAATGCCAATGGCGATATGACTGCCCACTTCACCGATTACGTGAACTTGTTCTCAATCGTTGGTGGGGTTGCCGTAACGTTACTCTGCTATTTGCACGGGTTAAACTTTATTCGTCTGAAGACGACCGGGACGTTGCGTGAACGGGCGCTTCAGTGGGCCAAACCGTTATACTGGGTCCTGTTTGCCGGTGAAGTTGTCTTCGCAATTCTGCTGTTCTTTAACACCGATTTCTTTACCAAGAAACCAATCTCAACCACGATTTTAGTGGTCGCCTTAGTGGCTTTGACGGTCTTGGCAACTTGGGGTGTTTATGGAAATCATGAATGGCTCTCATTTATTAGCAGTGGTCTCTCACTGATCGACGTGGTCGTGCTCCTGTTCAATGGACTATTCCCACGTGTCATGGTGGCGAACAATTCTGCATACAGCATTCTGATTAAAGATGCGTCTAATTCACCATATACGTTGCATCTGATGACTGTAATCTCATTATCGGTATTACCGATTATGTTGATCTACTTTATTTGGAGTTACTGGGTCTTCTATAAACGGTTGGCATCGTAATTCAAATGCAGATGACGACAGTATCACTGGTGCGGTGGTACAATTAATTTAACAGCACCAACGGGGTCGCGACCTTGGCCAAGTGCCAGGGTGCGACCCCGTTCATTTTAAGTAGGGAGTGATCGAATGTGTTTGATCCGGCATTATTTAAACTACCAGGGATGCGCCGAGCAGCCACGATTTTAGGGTTATTGGCCATCGTCGAGGGTATTTGTATTGTCTTTCAGGCCTACTATCTATCAGTGGCGATTGTTGGACTGTGGCACTTGCATTCATTAGCGTCGATCAGTCAGCCCATGCTATGGTTCGCATTAGCTTGGGTCGGACGGCAGTTACTGGTCGTCATTAAAAATCGTGTGATGTACCCGTTAGTCGAACAGACGACGGGTGACTTGCGGCGTAAAGTGATGCAGAAGTTATACCAACTCGGCCCAAGTTATGTAGCTAAGACTGGGACTGGTAACGTGGTGACGACAGCGCTTGAGGGTATCGATAAAGTTCAGACATACTTAATGTTGGTTGTGATTAAAGTAATCGACATGATGGTTATCCCGTGGATCATTTTAATTTACATCGCGTGGTTGCGCTGGCGTGAGGCCCTTTTTCTACTGGCAATTTTTCCATTAATTATTCTATTTATGATTATTTTGGGCTATGCCGCTCAAGCTAAAGCGGATAAGCAGTACGTGGGCTATCAACGGATGTCTAATCACTTCGTTGATACACTGCGCGGTTTACCGACCTTGAAGCAGTTAGGACTGAGCAAACGGTACGCTGACAACGTTTATCAGGTTAGTGAAGGTTATCGTAAGCAAACGATGGCGGTCATCAAGATTGCGATGTTATCGACTTTCGCCTTGGATTTCTTCACGACCTTATCGATTGCGGTTGTCGCGGTCTTCCTTGGTTTTGGTTTGATTAACGGCACGATTACGTTGCTACCAGCGTTGGTTATTTTGGTCTTATTGCCAGACTATTTCTTGCCATTACGAACATTTGCTAATGATTATCATGCCACTTTAAATGGCAAGAATGCGTTTGCGGATGTCCAGAAGATGCTAGCTTTGCCGGTGCCAACTGAACGTCAACAGCTCGGTACTCAGCCTGTGCAATGGCAAAGTGATAGTACGTTAAGCTTACATGACGTTGATTTTAAGTATGATGATGATCAGCTGGCCTTAAAACACATTAATATTGATGTGCATGGTTACCAACGGATCGGGATTATTGGGGCATCCGGCTCCGGCAAATCAACTTTGATCAATTTGTTAGGTGGCTTTCTAACCCCGGTCGCTGATCAGGGTAAAATTCAAGTCAACGGGCAAACAGTCTCGCATTTGAGCCAGGACGCCTGGCAGCAGAGCTTTTTCTACATTCCGCAAAACCCATATCTGTTCCATGCAACGTTAGCAGAGAACATCGCTTTTTATCAGCCAGACGCTTCACGTCAAGCGATTGAACGAGCTGCTGAAAACGCTGGATTAACGGCCTGGATTGCAACGTTACCAGCGGGGTTGGATACGGCGATTGGTGAAGGCTCCCGTGGTGTCAGTGGTGGTCAGGCGCAACGGATTGCTTTGGCGCGGGCCTTTCTTGACGACTCGCGGCGAGTTCTGTTATTTGATGAACCAACTGCCCACTTGGATATTGAAACTGAAGCGGAACTGAAAACGACGATTTTACCCGTACTTGATAATCACTTAGTTTTCTTTGCGACTCACCGGTTACACTGGATTAATCAGATGGATTACGTGTTAGTGATGGATCATGGGGAAATCGTTGAACAAGGGACACCGACGGAATTGGCCGCGCATGACGGGGCGTACGTTCGGTTACGTGATGAAATGGTAGGTGCGATCTAATGAAAGATTTTTTGGCAACTTTTAAAAATGATACTTGGGTCATGCCGTATTTGCGCAAGTATAAAAAGTTACTAGCCCTGACGCTGTTTTTGGGTCTAATGACATTTTTCTGCGGTTCAGCGCTGATGTTCAACTCGGGCTACTTGATCAGTAAAGCCGCACGACACCCGTATAATATTCTGATGATTTATGTGCCAATCGTTCTAACGAGAGCGTTTGGGATTGGTCGGCCTGCCTTTCGCTATGCGGAGCGAATTACGAGTCATAACTGGGTGCTACGGATCGTGTCAGATTTTCGTAAGAAACTGTACCAATCCGTCGCCAAGCACGCCGTAGCGATTCGCCAAAATTTCCAGACTGGTGATGTCCTGAGCATTTTAGCTGACGATATTGACCATATTGAAAATTTATATTTACGGACCGTTTTTCCAACGGTGATTGCCTGGTTGATGACGCTAGTGATTGTGATTGGTCTGGGCTACTTTAGCTGGTGGTTCGGGCTATTGATGTTGTTGATGTTAGGATTGGTCGTTGTGATAATGCCGCTATGGTCGGTCTTACTGAATGGTGCTCGTGAATCACGCAGTCGTCAGATTCAACAGGGCTTTTATACGCAGCTGACTGATTCGGTAATGGGGCTCGGTGATTGGTTGATTGCCGGACGTCAAACGGATTTCTATGAGCGGCAAACCCAGCCTATCGAAGCAATTGCGGCACTTCGTAAACAGGACCATCGCTTTCAGTGGTGGCGAGATTTTACGATTCAGATCATTTTCGGGGTGATTTGTTTGGCGCTCTTGATCTGGAGTAGTTTTTACTGGACAACGAATGCGGCTAGTTCCAATTGGATTGCGGCGTTTGTCCTCTCCGTATTCCCGTTGGTCGATGCCATGCAGTCTGTTAGTCAGGGTGTTAGTGAGTGGCCAAGTTATCAACGGTCAATCAAACGAGTCAACGCCTTAGACACCACGCCTGAAGATGAACACGATCAGACAGTCTTAACGGAGCCATTTCAAGTATTGCGTATTGCGGACCTTGACTTTAAATATGCGGAAGGTGGTCACGCGATTTTTGACGGTTTGAATCTGACTTTAAAAGCCGGTGAAAAGTTAGCCCTGCTAGGACCTTCCGGAACGGGAAAGAGTACCTTGCTCAAGCTGATTTTAGGTGACCTGACACCGGATAGTGGGACGGTTCAATTGAATGATGTGCCCATCACACGGTTACAAAATGAGCGCGCCCAGTTATTCGGCGTCTTGGATCAGCAGCCATACTTGTTCAATACCACGATTATGAACAATGTGCGGATGGGTAACTTGCAAGCGACTGACGAACAAGTTAAAGCCGCACTAGCAGCAGTCGAGTTAGCGCCCTTGATCGACACGCTCCCCGATGGTTACGAGACAGTTGTAGAAGAGGGCGGTGCGCGCTTTTCTGGTGGCGAACGACAACGGCTCGCGTTAGCTCGCATCTTATTACAAGATGCGCCCATCATCATTTTAGATGAACCGACAGTTAGTCTTGATCCGATTACCGAGGCCCATTTGCTGACCACGGTGTTCCGGGTCTTGCATGATAAGACGATTCTGTGGGTCACGCACCATTTGGCCGGGGTCAACCATGTCGATCAAGTTCGCTTCTTGGAAGATGGTCAATTCGATATGGCCGGTACGCCGAGCGAATTGTACGCGAATGCACCGCGGTTTAAACGCCTTTATGATTTGGATCAAGGGCGTGATGATGCGAACAATGATCGGTAATCCGGTTGATAGCAGTCTTCCACGTGCACCTTGGGCTTGTGAAACAGACTTTTAATTACTGCGCTGAATGGGTATTCAGCCTACGAATGTAGTGGTCATGATGACCATTACTGATTACACCGCCGATTTAGAGCGTAAAAAGGACTTGGTCGCTGTGACCAAGTCCTTTTTATATGCAATTAATCGCCAGGTTATGATTTAACCTGTTAGTAATTTTGTAATTGTGCCCGATTCTGAACGTCGACCACGTAGGCTTTCGTGCCTAAGCGGCTGAGTAAGGTCCGTACATCATTGTAATTGATTGAGACGCAACCAGCCGTTGCCCATTGATTCTTGACGTGAATAAAGAAGCCCGAGCCATTATGCTGACCGTGATTGTCCATCACAATCGCTAATTGATACTGATTGTGGGGCGCGGCCTTCGTGTAATCGATCAGATGCTCGTTCTTATTATTGGCCCAGTTTCGGTTCTGCCAAGTGTTATATTGCCGGTCATGTGGATCTTCAATCCAGTAAGATTTCCGGTTGATCTGTCGATAGGCCATACCACTAGTTCTTGCACTGGCAGCTTTACCAAATGCGAAGCTTAAGTGATAAACGCCTTTGGGTGTGGTACTGCTGCCTTCGTGAGAATTGCCGATGCCAGCGGCCCCGATGCGACTTGCGGAAGTTAGTGTATTCTTCCAGCCGCGATTGGTTTTTTGCCAAAGTTTAAGAGTGGCCGTGGATGAGCCATTTTGAATGACCGTCACGATTTGCTGAGCCTTTTTGGACACGCGCATTCTGGAGACGAGTGTTGCTTCGGATGGGGTGGCAGCTTTGGCTTTAACTGGCTTTAAGTAGCCACTCCAAATCCAGCCAGTGGCCCCATTCTTGCTATTGTGAACCCAGTAGTAACGAACCTTTTTGCCGTGCATGATAATATCAGTTTGCTGAGTCGTTGTCCAGACGGTGTTGCGATAGTTCTTCAAATCATGATTGGCCCTGAATGTCCAACGATTATAATTACCATTAGCCCTAAAGGTATGTGATTTGGTATCGGTCGTATAATAGGCCTTTCTAGCCGTTGCCCGCGTTGGCGTGCGATGATAGTAAGTGCTGGCATTCGCAGATACTGAACTTAGCATTGTGACCGCTGCGATCATTAGTACGCTCCCCAGCAACCAATTAACAATCTTTTTCATGAAACCCCTCCTAGTAAAAATAGCCCCGTTATTACAATTTTTATACAAACACTATAATACTATTTATCTCGGCGGAATGGATAACAATTTTGACTAAATCGCGGCGGTGTAGGGTGAGTAATGGTTGTAGCTGAAAAATCAGCGCGTCAGAGTAATAGGTTACTTTGACGCGCTGATTTAATTTGTGTATTAATGGTTGCGAACCAGTAATTCAGTCACTAGCCGGCGTAAAGTTTGTTGTGTTTCACCAGTTGGTAGCTGATCGATTAGGTTCAGTGCGGTTTTGGTATAGTGAGTAGCCAATTGTTGTGCCTGGGTAACGCCCCCCAAAGCAATGACCTGATCGCGAATTGTCAGTAGCTGTTCATTACTGATGTGGTCGCCGGGTTGGGGTAATTGTTCGGCCAATTGTGGTTCAGCGGTCAGGGCGTAGATAAGTGGCAGTGAATAAACGCCGTCCCGTAAGTCATTAAGCACCGGCTTTTGAGTTAAGGCCTCATCACCGGCGTAGTCAAGGACATCATCTAACATCTGGTAGGCTAACCCCATCCTTTCACCAATCTGTTGCGCTAGTTTAACGACGCTTGCGTCGGCACCCGCGAAGTGGGCACCTTGTTCACAACTGAGGCTGAACAGACGGGCCGTTTTGCCACGAGCAATTGCTAAGTAGTCATCGACCGTGGTCGTCGGATCGAAGTTATGTGCCATTTGATCCAGTTCGCCTTGGAGGATGGCTCGCATCGCCGCAGTATTGATTTTAACGTCGTCAGCTGTCTTGGCAGCAATCAGGACTTGATCGAAATAGCAGGTAAACAGCAGATCACCGGCGTAAATAGCATTACGTTGACCGTAGTCTTGGTGGATCGTTGTCACATGGCGGCGTTCTGGCGATTCATCAATTACATCATCGTGAATCAGTGTCGCCACGTGTAGTAGTTCCATAGCCGCTGCGCCAGCACGTAACCGGGCCGTGTTATGATCCGGTCCAAATTGACTAAACAAGTAAAAGAAGCCCGGGCGTAAAAACTTACCACCCGCAGCGAGTAAGTCGTGTACGCGGTCATTAATGGCGGCGTTATCAATTTTTACGTTAGTAGCTAGATACGGCTTCAGCGCTGCTAGCTCCTTTGCGACAAGACTTTCCGGTTGCCAAATGGTTTGCATCATAATCAAAATACCCCGCTTTATTTGAGAGATGGCTCCGGGACGTTTTGACGCCAACACTTGCAGCCAGTCACATTCTAAAATACAATCTATATTAAAGGTACAAATAACTTGTTTCGTTGTCAAACAAAAGGATGGTGTAAATCATTGAAACCAAAAGTGTTTCTTGAATTTGTTGAAATTAAATCATTAATTGCGAGCGTGTTACCGTTCGTTTTGGGGAGTATGTACGCCTATTATAATTATCATCAGTTACATCTTGGTTATTTATTGCTATTTTTCATTGCATCTTCACTTTTTCATATGGCGACTAATGCGAATGATAATTACCAAGACTTCCTACACGCGCCACGTAATGACGACAATCAAGAATTTTTGCAAGAGACTAATGTGGTCGGTGTTAACCAGATTTCCATTGGTCAGGCCCGGACGATTACGTTTGGTTTAGCCGGAATCTCATTGATTATCGGACTATGGTTAGTAACACAAACCGGGTTGCCGTTGTTGTGGATGGGGCTATATTCATATGCGGTCGGTTACTTTTACGCTGGCGGTCCGAAGCCAATTTCACAAGGCCCGTTTGGCGAATTTTTCTCGGGCTTTACGATGGGCTTTATGATCTTCTGGATTGCCGTCTTTATTAATACGTATGACACGGCAGCCATTACTTGGCAGTCAACGCTGGCTGTTTTAATTGCGTCAGGTCTGGCCATTTTTGCAATTTCTAACATTATGTTAGCTAATAATATTTGTGATATGGACGAGGACATTGCGTTAGGCCGACACACGATTTTGTATTACCTTGGCAAACCGGTGATGCTTCAGGTATTTGCATGGAGTTACGTTGCTGGTTATGCTTGTCTGGTGATTGCGGTCTTGATGGGTGTGCTACCAAAGTTTAGTTTACTAACGTTGCTCAGTATTATTCCAGTTTGGAAAAATACGCGGGTCTTCTTGCACAAACAGGTCAAACGAGAAACTTTCACGATTTCAATTAAAAACGCAACGTTGATTTGTCTTTCATTTATCGTTTTCATGGGCTTAGGACTGATTTTTAACTAGTCCTTCAATAAACGAGTATGGCTTTGAGAAAGCGCCAACTAACCAAGTTGATACTAAGCAGTATTTTTCCCAGCGAGTCCAAGCTGGCTTTCTGATTTTATGGCTTGGGGTTTTTCAATGGTATTTCACGGGGGTAAAAAAAGCTTAGATATCGTGTGAAAAAACACACGGTATCTAAGCTTTTTTAATTTACATAAAGATGTTATTTATAACTAGTTTTCAAATGGATAGCGGAAGTCCCATTGTGCACGAGCGGCAGTCATGATATCCATAACGTCAGTCGTTTTAGCAAGACTCGTGTTGTGTAATTCGCCAGCAACCATTTTTTGCATGTCAGCAATTTCGTAATTCATGGCGTTAGTGCTATCGCCGGCTGTGATGGTTTCAGTATGGCCTTCGCTGTCGGTGAAAGTGGCACTGTCGGCACGTGGATAGGTATCAACGGTAAAGTAACCATTCTCATACGCGACGATACCGCGTTTAGGCATTTTAGCTCGGAACGTTAAGGCAACGGTGGCCAGTTCATCATTGGCGTTTCGTAACGTGATTGTCGAAGATTCATCGACGCCACTGCTGAATCGGTGCATGGTTGTTCCGGTAATGTATGGTTTAGCAGTCAAGAATTCTTCCACGAAGGCTAGGGCATAGACACCAATGTCCAGTAAAGCACCGCCGGCAAGGTCGGGATTAAAGAAGCGATTAGTTGGGTCTGGTTCTTTAAAACTACCAAAGCTAGCTTGGATCATTTTCAGATCACCAAGATGACGTTCTGCCGCAAAATCATGGAGCTTCTCGTATAATGGCATGTGATACAGGGTCATCGCTTCCGCTAAGATAAGGTGGTTGCTAGCAGCCACTTCCTTGGCGATTGCGAGTTGGGTACTAGACATTGTGATGGCCTTTTCACTGAGGACGTGTTTGCCAGCACGTAAGGCGGGTAAAATCGTGTCAATGTGATAATTATGGGGCGTTGCCACGTAAACGATGTCGACTTGTTCATCAGCCAGTAGCTCGTCTAAATTACCATAAGCTTTGGGAATATTGTGTTCGGCAGCAAAGGCGTTAGCTTTATCCTGCGAACGTGAGCAAACGGCGTAGATTTCTCCGTCAGGTTGATCAAAATATTTAACGAAACTGTGCGCGATGTTACCAAGGCCAACAATGGCCCAGCGATAAGTTTTCGACATTATAGGTTCCTCCTAGGATTAATCGAATGTGACCACTTACATTTTAGCAAAAAAATAAGGAATTGGCGCCCAATAATCATGTAAAATTAATACAAAAGTCGGTAAAATAGAGTGTAATATGACCGGTGCTCATTGCGATTTAGGCTTACTTAGAATTAAAACATGTTGGTTAGTTGGACTCTTATTCGTCAGCACGTGTGCGTCTTATGCCGACTTCCGGGGCCGGGTGACAATTACTGGAACGCAGCCGATGTCGATTTGAGCTAACGCCCAAGCCGCTTCATCTCAAATACGAGTCTTATTCTAAGCACGTTTACGCTAACTCGAACTTTTTACAGCGGGCCTAAGCTGGCAGCTTTTGAACTAAGAAACCAGCATGTTTTAATCCTAATTCATGATAAATGAACAGGTGTAATCTGTAAGGCAATTACCAGAAAGGAGGCGGCTATGATGGCGGGTAAGCGGCGAAAATCGCGCCGGAAGCAACGGACAAAGACACAATTATTTGTGAAGAAGGGCCGCCTTCAGTGGGTCAATATCTTATTAGTGTTGGCGGCGATGGTGGGGATGGTTTGGTATATTCAGCATAATTGGGCGGTTAAGTCGCGGGTTACGGCGACAACACCTACAACAACGCATGCGGCATTTATTAAAAAGCTAGTACCAGCTGCGCAACAGCTTGATCAGCAATACCACGTGCTGGCTAGTATCACGCTAAGTCAGGCGATTTTGGAATCGGATTGGGGACAAAGTACCAATGCGACAGAGAATAATAATTTATTTGGGGTTAAGTCCACGTCGGGACGGCTCATGACGACGCAGGAATATTATGACGGGGCCTATCATACGGTCAAACGGCGCTTCGCCGTTTATGATAGCTGGCACGCTTCGCTGGTCGATCATGCCAAGAAATTGGCGTACGGAACGACTTGGGATTCTCAGCACTACGCTGCGGTGATTAAGGCAACTGATTATCAGACAGCTGCGCAAGCATTGCAGACGGCTGGATATGCGACTGATCCAAGTTATGCACAAAAATTAATTAATATTATTCAAAAATATGACTTACAACGGTATGATAGAAAGTAATGAAATTAATAGCAGTATTTCAATGTCGCTTATAATTCTAGGAGGGTACTATGCGAGAACTTGAAGAACGCATTTTGAAAGATGGCCGGGTACTTCCCGGTGAAGTATTGAAAGTGGACGGCTTTTTGAATCACCAAGTTGATCCCGACCTGATGTTTGCCATGGGAACGGAATTTGCCCACTTGTTTCAAGATGCGGGTGTAACGAAAATCTTGACGGTTGAATCATCAGGAATTGCGCCGGCAGTCATGGCGGGGTTAGCAATGCACGTGCCCGTTGTGTTCGCACGTAAGCACAAATCAGTCACGTTAATTGATGATTTATATACAGCCGAAGTTTATTCTTACACGAAGAAGACGTCTAACCACATCTCGATTGCCAAGAAGTTCTTACAGGCGGATGACCAAGTCTTGTTAATTGACGACTTTTTGGCCAATGGTCAGGCGGTTCAAGGGATGTTTGAAATCTGTGATAAAGCGCACGTAAAAATTGCGGGTGTCGGTATTGTGATTGAAAAAGTCTTCCAAACGGGTCATCAACTGATTGCTGATCGGGGTGTCCGTTTAGAATCACTAGCACAGATTACGTCATTTGATGGTGACCGGGTGCACTTTGCATCGGAGGACACCCAGGCTTAAGTTAAGAAAGCGGGGGATTGTGATGCAAATTGACATGGGGATGCTAGTCCTTATTTTCATCATCAACTTTGCTTACATTACGTTAAATACCGTACGTTTTTTGCTTGTAATGCGGGGTTATCGGTATTTTGCAGCTTTTGCAAGTGTCATTGAGATTACGATTTATGTGCTAGGATTATCATTGGTCTTAAATCGTCTCAATAATCCGATCAATTTAGTCGTATACGCGTTAGGTTACGGTGTCGGGGTGTATGTTGGGATGGTAATTGAAGATCGATTAGCGTTAGGGTATACAATGATTTCAGTCATTTTACCTGATCCCAAGTCGTCGTTACCGGGAGTACTCCGTGAAAATGGTTTTGGGGTCACACAACACGCTGCTTATGGTCTAGAAGGTGAGCGGCTAGAACTAGAAATTTTGGCCCCACGGAAGAACGAACGGCGGCTGTATGGCCTGATTAAAGACGCGGCGCCCAATGCGTTTGTGATCGCGTATGAACCACGCTACATCTCCGGTGGCTTTTGGCTCAAGCGAGTTAAGCGACGCAATGCTCGCCGAAAAAAGCAGTGATAAACTTGCAACTGTGCGTGTCAGCAAGTATGATTGTTACAGGATAATGAGCGTTAAAATAATTCAATAATCAGATTATAATTATTTAAAGCATAGGAAAGTAGGGACTGAAGTGGACAACTCGATTTTAAACCCAGGTGGTACGCTTGGCATTATTGGAAGTAGTACTAATGGTGTTGGATTAGTAATTGCCGCGCGTAATGCTGGCATCAATGTCGGGGTATACGGCGATAACGAAAATACTGAGACCATGGAACTGGCAGATTTTCGCGTTGTCGGGGCCCTCAATGATCAACAACAGTTACAGAACTTCGCAGAACGTTGTGATATGGTGACTTACGAGTCGGAAACCATTGATGCGTCGGTCATTAATTTTTTGGCGGCCCATACCCGGGTTCCACAAGGCGCCGATGCGCTTGAGATTACACAGGACCGCTCTTTGGAACGGGCGTTTTTCAGCCAACTTAACTTGAATGTAGCACCGTCAGCGACAATTGTCAGTTTGGATGATGTCTATCAATCGATCGGGTCAATTGGATATCCTAGTATTTTGAAGCCGATTCAAAAGGGCTTGGGTCAAAATCGGCAACTGGTCATTAAGACGCAGACGGATATTGTCAAGGCGGCTGATCTGTTGGATTGGGGCACATACTTGTTAGAGTCATTGATTCCATATGATAAGGAACTCTCCGTTTTTGGCGCTAAGAGTGGTGATACGACAGCTTTCTTCCCAACCGTTGAAAACCGGTATCGTAATCATGAGCTAGTTGCCTCGATTGTGCCAGCTCAAATTGATTCAGCTGTGAATGACGAAATGCTGCGGATCACAAAGGAAATTAGTGATAACTTGAGTTATACGGGTGTCTTTGAAGTTGCCTTCTTCTTAACGAAGAGTGGTAATTTATACGTGAAGCGGATTGTCCCTGCGATGCATCAGGCGGGTTATGTCTTCGAACGTGCTACGAATATTAGTATGGCAGAACAACACTTGCGAGCAATTGCGGGACTGCCGTTAATGCCAGTCAAGCAGTTGATGCCCGTGGTTGCTGCTTACTTTACACCGGCTCAGGAGAGTGGCATTCGCACGCAGTGGCAGATTAAGACGAACTGGTTCTTTAATTTCTATCACCGAACGTTGTTACAAGCGCACCGGGCACCAGTCGCTGGCCACGTGCTAGTCGAAGCACCAAGTGTTAAAGAAGCACTCGAACAGATCGAAGACACAAGTATTTGGCAGTTTGGGCAAACGACGCCGGCTGATAATGAACCTGAAGCTGAGTAGTGTATGATCAGAACCTAGTTTTACGGATTATTACGGTTAAACTAATCGTACTGTTCGCACCGGGTGACCAGCTATTATGGGTAACCGTCGTGAATAAATAAAGTTCGAAATCCAATTCATTTTGTGAATTGGATTTTTTTAGCGGTTGGGGAGAAGCCAGCCAAATGGCGAGATACGGTTATCTGAGGGGGAATCGTTGAGATTGGCGTGGCGGGTATTTTGGTTAGAAATTGAGGGAGTCTCAAAATTACTTAAAGTTACGCAATATTGCCGTCAATTCGTTTCCCGTGAATAGTAGAAGTTGTAAAATTAACATAGGTGTCACTGACAATGGAAAAACCGCGATTTTTGTATGAGATGCTGACCTTAAAGTACAGCAATCACGGCCAAAATTTGCTATAATGTTTGGTGACTGATTTTTAGAAAGGGTGGCGAACAGCGTGTCGAAAGAAAGCCTATTGGCAGGAATGAATGACAAGCAGCAAGAAGCCGTTTTAGACACAGAAGGACCGCTACTAATTATGGCCGGTGCGGGCTCGGGGAAGACCCGTGTATTGACGCACCGGGTAGCTTATTTAATTGAAGAGCAAGGGGTCAACCCCTGGAATGTTTTAGCGATTACGTTTACGAACAAGGCCGCACGCGAAATGCGTGAACGGGTTGGTAAGCTGTTAGGTGAATCGGCGCAGGAGGTCTGGGTCTCAACGTTCCATGCCCTGTGTGTCCGAATTTTACGACGTGACATTGAACAAATCGGGTATAACCGAGCGTTCACAATCGCCGGCACTAGCGAGCAACGGACCTTAGTCAAACGAATCTTGACGGAACAAAATATCGATTCGAAAAAATTTGATCCACGGTCAATCTTATCCGCAATTTCAAATGCGAAAAATGACTTACAAACGCCGGAGATGTATAAAGAATCGGCTGCCAGTCCCTTTGAGAGTGTCGTGGCAGACGTTTATTTGCAATACCAACGTGAATTAGCGGCTGATCAAGCCGTTGACTTTGATGATCTGATCATGCTGACGATTCAATTATTCAAGCAGAATCCAGAAACGCTGGCGTGGTACCAAAACAAATTCCATTATATTCACGTGGATGAATATCAAGATACTAATAACGCACAGTATACGTTAGTCAACTTGTTAGCTGACAAATATAAAAATTTGTGTGTAGTTGGGGATGCGGATCAATCCATCTATGGTTGGCGGGGTGCCAACATGGAAAATATTCTCGATTTCGAAAAGGATTATCCGCAAGCTGACACGGTGATGTTGGAGCAAAACTATCGTTCGACAAAGACAATTTTGTCGGCGGCTAATGCAGTTATTAACAATAATTCAACGCGGCGGCCGAAGAAATTATGGACTGAGAATGAACCGGGTGACAAGATTTCTTATTATCGTGGTCAGAGTGAAAGTGATGAAACTCACTTTGTCATTGCCAAGATTCAAGAAAGCATGCAGCAGGACAAAATGGACTACGGCGATTTTGCGATCCTTTATCGGACGAACGCACAATCCCGGGTAATGGAAGAGTCACTCGTTAAGGCGAACATCCCCTATACAATGGTCGGTGGTAATAAGTTCTATGACCGTAAAGAAATTCGGGACGTCTTATCCTACTTGACTTTGGCAGTGAACGATCAAGATTCAATGAACTTTGAACGGGTCGTTAATGAACCTAAGCGCGGCATTGGTCAAACGAGTGTTGAAAAATTGCGGTTGTTCGCGGATGAAGCGGGTTATTCCATGTTGGAAGCAGCTAGCAATGTTGATATGGCTAATGGCATTTCAGCACGAGCGAAGGGTGCTTTAGCGAAGTTTGCAGCGACGATGAATGAATTGCGCGCTATGCGGGAATACTTATCCGTGACGGATTTAACACAAGAGATTCTTGACCGCACGGGTTACATGAAGGCGTTGAAAGATGCTAAGGCAACGAAATCGTTAGAGGCACAAGCCCGTATCGAAAACATTGAAGAATTCTTGTCTGTCACCAAACAATTCGATGATAGTTATCAACCTGAAGATGAAGATAGTGACAAATTCGTGGACTTCTTAGCGGATTTAGCACTGGTTTCGGATGTGGATAACGTTGAGGAAGAACCCCAAGCCGTGACGCTGATGACGTTACATGCAGCGAAGGGGCTAGAATTTCCGGTTGTTTTCTTGATTGGGATGGAAGAAGGTATCTTCCCACTGTCCCGGGCAATGATGGATGAAGACGAGCTGGAAGAAGAACGGCGGTTAGCATACGTTGGGATTACGCGGGCTGAGAAGAAGCTGTACTTGACCAATGCATACTCACGGATGCTTTACGGTCGGCGGCAGAATAATCCGGCTTCCCGTTTCGTTGAAGAAATCGAACCAGAATTACTCAAAAATGAAAATACGTTGGATGGTGCAAGTAGCACTGGTCCTAAAGTTCCATTTGGTGCGGATCGTGAACGGCGTGCTTTTACACCTTCATATAAAAAGAATCCAGTGGGGACGCGGGCCACGGTCAAGAAGGCTAGTGGCACGGGTGCTGACAAGAATAGTTGGTCGATCGGTGATAAAGTCAAGCATCGTAAGTGGGGAACCGGAACGGTCGTGAAGGTCTCCGGTGCTGGTGAAGATGCTGAACTAGACATTGCTTTCAAATCTGAAGGAATCAAGCGGTTATTAGCCGCATTTGCACCGATCCAAAAAGTACAGGACTAGTTAGGAGGACTGGCTGATGGCGGACAAACCCAACACAATGACGGTTGAGCAGGCGGCTGATGAAGCGGCTGCTTTACGGCAAACGTTAAATGAATGGCGTCGGCAGTACTATGACGAAGATGCGCCGAACGTTGAAGATAGTGTGTATGATCAAAAGTATGAACGGTTGGTCGAACTCGAACAAACTTTTCCACAGCTCGTTACACCGGATTCACCGACGCAATTAGTTGGTGGAACGGTTAAAGCAGGCTTTGATAAAGTGACCCATGAGATTCCGATGTTGTCATTGGGCGACGTCTTTTCACAAGCTGAGTTACAAGAGTTTGTTGATCGCTTGGAACAAAACGTTGGTCATCCAGTCGATTATAATTGTGAGTTGAAAATTGATGGTTTAGCGCTGTCGTTACGTTACGAAGATGGGGTGCTCGTTCAAGGGTCCACGCGGGGTAACGGTACGGTTGGCGAAGATATTACGGCTAATATTAAGACAATCAAGTCGATTCCACAACGGTTGACCCGACCACTGACGATCGATGTACGTGGGGAATGTTATATGCCTAAGGCAGCGTTTGCTGCCTTGAATGAACGCCGAGAAGCAGCGGGAGAACCAGTCTTTGCGAATCCACGCAATGCTGCGGCCGGTACGTTACGGCAGCTAGATTCACGAGTCGTGGCGGAACGACAGCTCAGCACGTTTATGTATAACATTGCCGACTACGAACCGTTAACCGCCCGTACGCAGAGTGACATGTTAACGGAGTTCGCAGATCTTGGTTTTGCCATCAATCCTGACTTTAAGGTGGCCCATTCGATGGCCGATGTCTTTAGTTACATTGACCATTATCAAAATGAACGGCCAGAATTAGCATATGGCATTGATGGCATCGTGATCAAAGCTAACCCGTTACCGCTGCAACGCTCACTAGGAGCGACAGTCAAGGTGCCACGATGGGCGATTGCCTTTAAGTTTCCACCTGATGAGCAGCCGACCCTTTTAAAGGATGTTGAATGGACCGTTGGCCGTACAGGAGTCGTTACGCCAACTGCGGTTATGGAACCCGTTCAACTAGCTGGGACGACGGTTGCGCGGGCTTCGTTACACAATCCCGATTACGTGGCGGCCAAAGATGTCCGCATCGGTGATACGGTCTTGCTACACAAGGCTGGCGATATTATTCCGGAAATTTCATCGGTTGATTTAGCCAAACGACCCAAGGATGCGCAACCATTAGTTATTCCAACCACGTGTCCGTCTTGTGGGGCGCCGCTGGTTCATTTGGAAGACGAAGTGGCTTTACGGTGTATTAACCCGAAATGTCCAGCACAAGTCCAAGAAGGGCTGGTTCATTTTGCCTCTCGCAATGCCATGAATATCGATGGCTTGGGACCACGAATCATTGCGCAACTCTATGCAAATCGGCTGGTTAGTGACGTTGCTGGTTTGTACCGATTAACTAAGGCACAACTGTTAACATTAGATAAAATAAAAGATAAATCTGCTGAAAAGCTCTTGACAGCAATTGACCGTAGCCGTGATAATTCACTTGAACGGTTATTGTTCGGTCTTGGTATTCGGCACGTTGGTGCTAAAGTGGCGCGGTTAATCGCGCAGCATTTTGGGACGATTGAGGCGTTGATGGCAGCTAGCCAAGAAGAGATTGCGGCGATCGATTCGATGGGCGATGTGATTGCGAACGCAGTGGTTCAATATTTTGAGAGCGACGAAGTTCATACACTCATCCGCGAATTGCAAGCAGTCAACGTGAATACCACTTATCAAGGCCCTAGTGCCACCGTGGCAGAAGATAGTAACAGTTGGTTTGCAGGCAAGCGGGTCGTGTTAACTGGTAAGCTGGAAAGCTTTACGAGGCCAGATGCGACTCAATGGCTACAAGCTCACGGCGCCACGGTTACGGGAAGCGTCTCTAAAAAGACGGATCTCGTGATTGCAGGTAGCGATGCCGGAAGCAAGTTGCAAAAAGCACAGCAGCTGGACATTACTGTATGGGATGAAGCCCGGTTCAGCGAAACAATGAGGGAGGATGCACAAGCGTGAATGTTAAACGCATACGCACGATTGGCTTAGTGGCAGTAGCTGCCATTGTTCTAGCCGCCTGCGGTAATTTAAAGAATTCGTCCTTTGGGTCGACTAGTAGTAGCACCACAACGACCGGAACGAAAACAACGACCACCACTGGAACTGCTGATAGTGAGTTCTATCAAGGCGTCATCAAAAATGGCCGTTATCGGACGAGTAAGTCGCGAGGCGTGGTCGTTTCGCAAAATGATAACGTCATGAATTTGAAGAGCTTCGAAAGTGGCTTATTGGACGTGTCTAAAAAGGTCTTTCCAACGAGTAAGTATGTCTTTCAAGAAGGGCAGTATTTGAGCTCATCGACAGTTGAAAATTGGCTCGGACGGAAATCAAGCAGCAATTCGGAGGGCTTGAACCCAGAGAATAACGGTAAGAAGGATCCGAATACTCGGAATCCGATTTACTTACAACAGCTTGAAGAACAAGATTATATGGTTCAAAATGGTAGTAAGTTATCGCTTGGCGGGGTCACGATTGGCTTGGGAATGAACTCGGTCGATTATTATACTAAGGTCGAATATGGGGCAACATACGAAACGGACATCTCAACGACTGAGTTAACGGCGCAAGGTAAGAAGATGGCGAATACTGTCTTACAACGGTTGCGGCAACGCTCAGCTTTGAAGAATGTGCCGATTGTCTTGGCACTCTATAAGCAGTCTTCGAATGATAGTTTAGTTGGGGGCGACATGATTGCCTACGCGGTCTCTAAGAACGGCTCCACTTCGATCTCAAACTGGACGTCGTTGAATTGGAAGAATTATGTCTTCCCAGCGACCTCTGAGTCAAAGAACTCAGGTGCGAATAGTAATGATGAGTCGGACTTTAGTCAGTTTAAGTCCCACGTGCAGAATTTCTTCCCGAACTTGTCTGGCGTAACGGCGAATGCTCATTACAAGGACAAATCGTTGAGTAAATTAAGTGTCAACATCACGACTAAGTTCTACAGCGAAACGGAAATCATCAGTTTCACGCAGTACTTAGCAACGGCTGCTAAACGGTACTTGCCATCTGGTGTACCGGTTGAAATTACGGTTAAGAGTGCCAATGGTGACATTCAAAGCTTCTTAGCCAGAACGGCGAAGGGTAGTTCGTATTACACCCATGTCTTTAGTGACCAGGGCGACGATTAAACAATAATATTGAGTAAGATTTGAGAAAGAAGGAAATCTGATGGCTGAAGAACGAATTAATGCCGAACAAGTGCAACACGTGGCGAGCTTAGCCAAATTGGAGTTTACACCAGACCAATTAGCGATGTTCACACCGCAACTAGAAAAAATTATCGGCATGTTCGAAGAATTAAGCACAGTTGATACCACGGGTGTACCCGTTACGTCACGGATGAGTGATCATACGAATACGCTACGTGAAGACGTGGCAGTTAAGAGTGATGAAGCACTCCGGGAAGCATTGCTGAAGAATGCCCCAGAAACGGCCAATGGCTTGATCAAAGTGCCAGCAATTATTGATGAAAGTGGGGACGGTGAATAATGACTTATTTCGACCAAGATCTAACTAGTCTACACGCTGACTTGGTAGCCAAGAAGATCAGTGCCACGGAACTAGCGAAGGCCACTTTTGCGAATATGAATCAGGTTGACCCTAAGCTAGGGGCGTTCTTGAATTTAAATGAAGAACAGGCCTTACAACAGGCGGCTGCTTTGGATCAGAATGGCATCGACGCGAACAACTTTTTTGCTGGGATTCCGATGGCAGTCAAGGATAATATTGTGACGAAGGGCCTAACGACGACGGCGGCTTCTAAAATGTTGGAAAACTTCGTGCCGGTCTATAATGCCACGGTGGTTGACAAACTATTAGCAAGCAACGCGTTGATCGTTGGTAAGACCAACATGGATGAATTTGCCATGGGAGGGTCAACTGAAACGTCGGCGTTCCATGTCACTCGTAATCCTTGGGACATCAGCCGGGTGCCCGGTGGGTCTTCAGGTGGCTCAGCTGTCGCAGTGGCTTCTGGACAAGTGCCAGTTGCATTCGGTTCTGATACGGGTGGTTCGATTCGGCAACCATCATCATTTAACGGAATTGTCGGTATGAAACCAACGTACGGTCGGGTCTCACGCTGGGGGCTGATTGCCTTTGGATCTTCATTAGATCAAATTGGCCCAATGACACGGACAGTCAAGGATAACGCGGCCGCTTTGAATATGATTGCAGGTAACGATGTGCATGATACCACGTCATCCAAACAAACTGTACCAGACTTTACGGCTGGTTTGACGGGTGATATCAAGGGTATGAAGATTGGGTTACCAAAAGAATACATGGGCGACGGGATCGATCCTAAAGTTCGTGAAGTCATTCAACAAGCAGTCAAGCAGTTTGAAGACTTAGGTGCTACGGTTGAAGAAGTCTCCTTACCAAACAGTCGCTACGGTGTGGCTGCTTATTACATCATTGCGTCTTCAGAAGCTTCTTCAAACTTACAACGGTTTGACGGGATTCGTTATGGTTTCCGGGCTGACGATGTTAAGAATTTGGAAGATGTCTATGTCCGTAGTCGTTCCGAGGGCTTCGGTGATGAAGTTAAGCGCCGGATTATGTTAGGGACCTTCTCCTTGTCAGCTGGTTATTACGATGCGTACTTCCACAAAGCTGGTCAAGTTCGGACGATGATTATCAATGACTTTAATAAGGTCTTTGAAGATTACGATTTGATTATGGGACCAGTTGCACCAACACCGGCCTTTAAGTTGGGTGACGAATTATCTGATCCAATTACGATGTATATGAACGATGTCTTGACGATTCCAGTCAACTTGGCTGGGTTACCAGGAATGTCAGTACCAGCTGGGTTTGCAGACGGGTTACCAGTTGGCTTGCAATTAATTGGTAAGGCGTTTGATGAAAGCACAATGTATCGAGCGGGCTATGCCTTTGAACAAGCAACGCAAGTTTACAAGCAAACCCCGAAAGTCGGAGGTGCTAACTAATGAATTTTGTAACCACGATTGGTTTGGAAGTCCACGTTGAATTAAAAACGAACTCAAAAATATTTAGTCCTTCACCCGTGCAATTTGGTTCCGAACCAAATGCCAACACGAACGTGATCGACTGGGGGTATCCGGGGGTATTGCCAACGCCTAACAAGGGCGTGGTCGAAGCTGGGATTAAAGCAGCAACGGCTTTACATGCTGAAATCGAACATCACACGTACTTTGACCGGAAGAACTATTTTTACCCGGATAACCCGAAGGCCTACCAAATTACGCAACATGAAAAACCAATTGCGCATGATGGTTGGATTGAAATCGAAGTTGATGGTAAAAAGAAAAAAATCGGTATCGAAGAGATGCATATTGAAGAAGATGCCGGGAAAAACACCCATGAAAACGACTATTCCTATGTCGATTTGAACCGGCAAGGGACGCCGCTAATTGAAATTGTTTCTAAGCCTGACATTGCCTCCCCAGAAGAAGCTTATGCTTACTGTGAAGCGTTGCGGCAACGGATCCAATTTACGGGCGTTTCGGACGTTAAGATGGAAGAAGGTTCAATGCGGGTCGATGTTAACATTTCAATTCGGCCGGCCGGTTCCGACAAGTATGGTGTGAAGACCGAAATGAAGAACTTGAACTCCTTCAACTACGTGCGCAAGTCGTTAGAATATGAAGAGCAACGCCAACAACAAGTTCTCATGGCGGGTGGCAAGATCCAACAAGAAACGCGGCGTTTTGATGAAACAACGGGCCAAACGATCTTGATGCGGGTCAAGGAAGGTAGCGATGATTACCGTTACTTCCCAGAACCTGATATTCCAGCAGTCGATATCGATGATGACTGGATTGCATCCGTTAAGAAGACCATTCCAGAAATGCCTGGTTCGCGGCGTGAACGTTACATCAATGAATTTGGTTTAACTGCTTATGATGCGGGTGTGTTGACCCAAACTAAGGAAATGTCTGACTTCTTTGATGCAACCGTTGCTGAAGGTGCGGATCCTAAATTAGCTTCAAACTACTTGCAAGGGGACGTTAACGCGTACTTGAACGAGCATAAAGTTGATTTGTTAGCGACTGACTTAACGCCAACTAACTTAGCTGGGATGATCAAGATGATTTCAGATGAAACCATCTCAAGTAAGATTGCTAAGAAGGTCTTTAAGGCCATTATGGCGGGATCAGAACCTGTCCAATGGGTCAACGACAAGGGCTTAGTCCAATTGTCTGATCCGGCGAAGTTACAACCAATCGTTGACGACGTATTGGATAATAATCAACAATCAATTGATGACTTTAAGAACGGGAAAGACCGGGCCGTTGGGTTCCTCGTGGGTCAAATCATGAAGAAGACACGTGGTCAAGCTAACCCGAAAGTCGTCAACCAACTATTAATGACATCATTAAAAGCACGGTAGAAGCGTTGGTCGATAAGGTGTTGAGCCTCGATTGATGCATGTCCAGCGTTGGGGTAGGGATGAGACGCTGAACGCTTGACCGTGTGAGCGGAGGAATAGGAAACATGCGTAAACGGGCACGACTTATTTATAACCCGACTTCTGGACGTGAGGCATTGGCCCACGATTTAGTTGAAATTCTTGGTATCTTTGAACAAGCTGGTTATGAGACCAGTGCGTTCGCAACGACGCCCGCCCCTAATTCGGCGGCTGATGAAGCGCGACGTTGTGCCAAGGACGGGTTTGAACTGATTGTAGCAGCTGGTGGTGATGGGACCATCAATCAAGTAGTAAACGGGTTAGCCGGGTTAAAGCGGCGACCTAAGATGGCTATTATTCCGGCGGGTACGACCAACGATTATGCCCGGGCACTGCGGATTCCGCGCAATGATCCGGTTGCGGCGGCCAAGGTAGTCCTAAAGAACCAGACGGTTAAGATGGATATCGGTCAGGCTGGTGAACAGTATTTCATTAACATTGCGGCTGGGGGCATGTTAACGGAGCTGACCTATGACGTACCATCACAATTGAAGTCGATTTTTGGGTACGCGGCATACTTAGCCAAGGGTGCTGAGTTATTACCACGAGTAAAACCAGTTGAGATGGATTTGAAATATGATGGTGGTCATTATCAGGGCAAGGCTTCGATGTTTTTCTTAGCGCTGACTAATTCAGTTGGTGGCTTTGAGCAGTTAGTGCCGGACGCGTCATTAGATGATGGTAAATTTACCATGATTATTGTGAAGACGAGCAACCTTGCCAAAATGCTTCACTTAATGACATTAGTGCTCAATGGTGGCAAGCATATCAATGATCCAAGCATTATTTATGTGAAGACGAGCAAGGTCGTCGCCAAACCAGCTGACAAGGATCGCTTAATGATCAACTTGGATGGGGAGTACGGTGGTGATGCACCGATGACGTTCCGGAATTTGAAGCAACATATCGAAATGTTTGCCGATACGGATCGGATCCCCGATGAGGCAATCACGGATACGGATCCAGAGTTGGAAGACGCTGAGCGACACTTTGTCTCAGCCGTTGATCAGTTGCCAGCTGCAACTGAGGACGACGAAAAAACAGAATAACTTGCTTAAATTACCGTTTACCGATACAATGGTGGACGGTAATTTTTTTAAAAGTGTTACCATCACAGGGACCTGACTGAGCATTGCCTAACGATTTAATCGTTTGTCGATTTAGCAATGATTTGTCAGTGGTGCAAAGCATGAGACAGCTCAAATTCGCGCGTTTTGACACTCATGGTAAGCAATTTGAATAGCATGTTTAATCAGTAAATGTTAACGACACTGCCAAGTGTGGCAGTATTAATGACCATATCACTCGCTGCCCGGAGCAGTGGCTACCAGGCAGTAACTAAAAAATAATAAGTCACTAACAAAGAAAGCAAGAGGAAACAAATGAAAGTTAATTTACCAGTGCACAAGGGTGAAGTTTTAGACGTCACTATCATGGATTTAACCTATCAGGGTATGGGTGTTGCTAAAGTCGATAATTACCCAATCTTTATCGAAAATGCATTGCCAGAAGAAAAAATTACGGTCAAGGTCACGAAGACGACGAAGAACTTTGCGTTTGGTGATGTGGAAAAGATTAACCAAGTGAGTCCTCACCGGGTTAATCCTAAAGGGCGCGTTTATCGTCAAACCGGGATTGCACCACTACAACACTTGGAATACAGTGAACAATTGAAGTTTAAACAGCACCAGGTGGCCGAATTATTTGCAAAGGTCCACATGGATGATGTCGAAGTCTTACCAACAATTGGTATGGTCAACCCGACGCAGTATCGGAACAAGGCCCAAGTACCCGTACGACAAGTCCAAGGACAACTAACGACTGGTTTTTACAAGAAGAACAGTCATCAATTGATGCCAATTGAAGATTATTATATTCAAGATCCTGCAATTGATAAGGCTATCGTGGTAGTTCGCGACATTTTACGGAAATATCACGAGGCAGCCTACGATGAATTCCATCATAGTGGGACGATTCGGACGATCATGGTACGGCGTGGGTATTACAGTCATGAGATGATGGTTGTTATTGTGACGCGAACGAAACACTTACCAATGGCTGACGTGGTCACACAAGAGATTCAAGCAGCATTACCTGAAGTTGTCAGTGTGATTCAAAACGTTAATTCTAAGAAGACTAACGTGATCTTAGGGCCAGTTAACAACGTGTTAGCTGGTAAGGCCACTATCGATGATCAGTTACTGGGCCTGACATTCGCTATTTCAGCCCAGTCCTTCTATCAAGTGAACCCACAACAGACCGAAAAGCTTTATCAGTTAGCCATTGATCAAGCTGGTTTGACGGGTAATGAGACGGTGATCGATGCTTATTCCGGTATCGGAACGATTTCGTTAACGATGGCCCAACATGCCAAGCAAGTGTATGGTGTTGAAATCGTGCCAGCAGCCATCGATAACGCACGGCAGAATGCGGATAAGAATGGTATTACGAACGCGACCTTTGTTTTGGATAGCGCTGAAAAAGCCATGGCTAAATGGCAAGCAGATGGCGTTAAGCCGGACGTGATCGTCGTTGATCCGCCACGTAAGGGCTTGGACGCCGACTTTATCAAGAGTGCCGGTGAAATGGCGCCTAAACGGGTGGTTTACATTAGTTGTAACCCATCAACCTTAGTTCGAGACGTCCAACGGTTTGCAGAATACGGCTACCATATTAGTGCCCCGGTCCAACCCGTGGACCAGTTCCCACAAACACCACATATTGAATCGGTAACGGTGTTAGAACGCGAACAATAAGCATTTTAAAACTGGATTATTAATGAAATTATGAAAAGTGTGTTGGATGCCTGATTATTTGTCGGGTAACCAACACACTTTTTTACTCAGCTTGAGGGCTAACTTTGAATTAGAAGCACAAAATAACCGTTTTTAAGCGCTGATATTGATTTGAATTCGTCCGATTTTAATAGACAGATCATTTAGAATCGGCTAATAAAACAGTTTATTGATAATTATAATTATTGCTTTAAATAATTTAATAAATAATGCGCTGTAATTGCTGTAAACTAGTTCACTGGAGCTGTTTGAGTCAAATTTAGCGTATTAAATTAAATAATTGTATTTATTGGTCAAAAAACACCCACAAAAGCCATCAATTGTATTACTTTTGATAAAAGTATGTATTTCATCTCGGTTTTTGACCAGTTTGGGTTATAATGATAAACGAAATAAACCGATAAATGGGGGAGCATGATGGTAAAGAGAAGAACACTGACACAGGCAAAAGTATTAGCAACAGCTAATCAGTTAATTGAAAGCAAGGGAATTAACGGATTAACAATTCGGGATTTAGCGTTAGTTTTGGATGTGCGGCCGCAATCGATTTATAATTATGTTGATAGCTTGAGTGATTTATTAGATCAGGTTGGCCTCCAATTTGTTCAAAATGTTGCGGATCGTTTAACTGAAACAATCTCAGACGTTGACGGTGATGAGGCTTTGATGGCATTTGCTCAAGAATTCCGGGCGGCCTGCAACCAGCATCGGGGGTTGGCACCGTTATTACTTGACTTAAATGATAACCTAAGAATCCCACGGTCTCGTAAAGCAATTGTGCAGTTATACCAAGATATGTTTAAACCATTACAATTGGATGATTCGGCGCGGGTGGAGAATACCTTGTACCGTTCCACGTTGTTCGGATTCATTATTCAAGAGATTGGCGGCTTCTTTAAGATGCAGGGGACTGAACTTGATGAACGGTTCACGAAGGTTATGCAGTTAGCGATTGACCAGACACACTTACCTGCTGATAAAACGAAAAAATAATTTAAGATTCAGTGCGGCTATCTTAGCAGATAGCCGTTTTTTTTATAGGTTAAATTCGCCAATATTTAGCAGTAAATGGGGCGTAATACAATAATCTTTGCTAAGGCTGAAATCAAAATCAATAATGATTTATTGAAGTAATTTTATGATCAATCGTAATGAAAATCTTAATTCTGCATGGTAAACGCTAAATTAGGGCGTTATTTTGGCCCCAGGCTTAAAAAATCGTTTACAATAAGGTTAAAGTTAATTTTAAGGGGGCCCACCATGTCGGAACGTTATTTATCAGCAATTGAACACGGGTTAACGACTAAGCAAGTTGACCAGCGCCTGACAGCGGGTCTAAAGAATGAGCCGTTACCGCCCTTAACGCGGTCTGTTAAACAGATTTTTCGTGATAATTTGCTAACACTTTTTAACTGTATCAATGTTTTGTTAGCCGGATTAGTCTTTTTGACGGGAAGCTATAAGAACATGCTGTTCTTATTCGTGGTCATCGTCAACACGGCCATCGGTATTTTTCAGGAGATTCGTGCCAAGCGTCAGGTCGATAAGCTGGCATTATTATCGGCCACTAAGGTTCAAGTCCGCCGTGACGGTCAAACGGTGGCGATTGGTCAGGACGAAATCGTTCAGGATGATTTACTATTAGTGACCCGTGGCGAGCAGATTCCTGTGGATGGGCTCGTGCGGGCGACCGCTGGATTAGAGGTCGATGAGTCGCAGATTACTGGTGAGGCTGATCCGGTTATTAAGGGGCCGGGTGATGATCTGGTTTCTGGGAGTGTCATCCTTGGTGGTCACGGAATCGTGCAGGCAACGCAGGTTGGTCACGGCAGTTTTATCAAGCAGATGGCGCGAGCAGCTAAGCAAAAACGGCGGACGCCAAGTCAACTGTTAACGATTATCAATCGAATTATCAAAATTTTGACTTTTACGATTATTCCACTAGGTGCTGGACTGTTCATTTCCACTATGATGCGGGGTGAAAGTCAGAACCGGGCCATCCTCGGGACGGTGGCCGCGATGGTCGGGATGATTCCGGAAGGACTGGTGCTGTTAACGTCAGTCGCTTTAGCTGCTGGGGCGTTCACTTTAGGCCGGCACCAGGTATTGGTGCGGGAGCTACCCGCCATTGAAGCACTGGCCCGGGTCGATACGTTGTGCCTCGACAAGACTGGAACGATTACTAGTGGCAAGTTAGTTTTTGAACGCGTTGAGCCGTGGAACCAGCATGATTTGACAGCAGTGGAGCACCGGTTAGCTGCGTTAGTCACTGCCATTGATGATGATAATGAAACGGCCCGGGCCATCAAGACTGCTTTTGGTCAGCCGCCAGTGCAAGCGACAGAAGTTCTTCCCTTTTCTTCAAGTCGTAAGTGGAGTGGGGCTGCGTTTGATGGTCACGCTTACGTTATGGGCGCACCGGAATTTATTTTTACCACGGTACCCGGCGAGTTACAGTCTCGCATCAAAACGCTCGCGCAACAAGGTTATCGGGTATTAGTGTTAGCCGAAGTGGCCGCCTTAACGACGCCCAAACCGACTCGACCGATGACTTTGGGATTAATTCTGATCACGGATGAGTTGCGGCCACACGCTAAGACGACGTTTGGTTTTTTTGCTAATCAAGACGTCGCCCTAAAAGTTATTTCTGGTGATAATCCGGTGACGGTCGCTAGTATTGCACAACGGGCTGAAATCAAAGACGCTGATCGGCTGGTTGATATGAGTCAAGTGGGGACTACCCCCGACTATGATCAGCTAGTGACTAATTATACGGTGTTCGGTCGAGTGACGCCGCAACAAAAAGAGCAACTAATTAAAGCCTATCAGCGCAACGGCCATACCGTAGCGATGACTGGTGACGGCGTTAATGATTTGTTGGCGCTGAAACAGGCGGATTGTAGTATCGCGATGGCGAGTGGGAGTGAAGCCACGAAGAGTTTGGCTGATTTTGTCTTAATCGATTCGAACTTTGATGCGATGGTGCAAGTGCTGAACGAGGGTCGCCGCGTTATCAATAATATTGAACGGGTCGCCGCGCTCTACTTGATTAAGACGATGTATTCGGTCGCTCTGACGTTGATTTTTATCTTCATGAGCCACAGCTACCCGTTTGAGCCCATCCAATTAACACCGATTTCATCGTTGATGGTTGGTATTCCAACCTTTTTCTTGGCGTTACAGCCTGATTATACGCGAATTACCGGGCGCTTTATGAAACAGGTGATGGAGATTGCCGTTCCCGCGGCGATCTGCGTGGTCGGCTATATCATGGTCATCATGGTGTTAGGTAATAAGTTCCAGCTGAATTTCGAAACGACCGCGACATTGAGTGTGTTGATGACCGGGATCTTTAGTTTAAATGCGTTATTGATTGCAGCCCGGCCGTTGAACCGGTTCAAAATTGGGTTAGTCGTGTTAATGGCAACACTGTTCGTCCTAGTCTTTTTGTTTGCCGGCCGAATTTTCTCATTGGTTAATCTATTAGATTGGTCGTTAGCTGTGATTTACCTACCACTGATGATCAGTGCGTATCCGGTGTTCATTGTTCTGCAAAATGGCTTAGGAAAACGCGTTCTCAGTAAGATCAATTGGCGATAATCAATCAAATTCAGGTCACGGGGCCACGCTGCAATTGCGGCGTGGCCTTTTTTGGTGTGATCGGGTCGCCACGCTCCCGTCTCAGTATAAGCCGCACCGTTGCTGACCAATCAGATTAAATTAACAATCCGATATAAGCATGATTGATACCAGCATAGCATGTAAATTTATAACAGATTTTAATAGGCAGTAGCGTCTAAAACGGCTTATAATGAAGTTCAGTAGATTACTGGAATGGGGGCAGTATTGTGTGGCTTGATGAACAACGGTTAATTCAACGGTTAGTGCCGCGATTGTTGCGGTTTCGGCAAACTAACTTTTATCGGATTATTCAACGGACCTTGATGTTGACGTTCCCATTCATTTTGATCGGGACGTTCAGTCAGATTATTCAGCTGACCGTGTTGACGAAAACGGGGTTTATTGCCAGTATTTTTCACCTGTCAAAATGGGTCCCGTATTACCGTTACTTACACTATCCGTTTGATAGTTTAACAACCTTGACGCTCAACGGTGTGGCCGTAGTGGCAGCGTTTGGTGCAGCAAAATACCATGCCAAACTCAATCAGCGCGATGACCAATTAGCGGGATTGACCGCCGCGATTGCGTTATTGATCGTGGCTTATCAGTATACGAATCAAAACCAAATTGGTATTTTTAACACTTTATTGATCGGGACTAACGGTCTAACGGGCGCATTGATTGTGGGTGGCTTGACCGGCCTGTTTTTCAAATGGTTCAGCAAGCCGGTTCCGGCACAAAGTAGTCCGCATACGGCCGATATCTTGACACGGACTTTCAGTTCACTACTTCCAATGGCCTTAATACTAGTATTGGCCGTGCTAGTGAGCCTCGCTTTGAACTGGCTGATGATTATTACGTACTCTGCTGAAAGTTGGTCGGCATTTCAAAAGTACGCAACGACTAGTCACAGTCTGTGGCTGACCTTTGGCATGGCAGTTGTGACGCTGTTGTTAGAAATTCTTGGACTAGCTGGTCCGTACCAAGAACGCTTGGTGACCAACAGTGCGACAATGACGGCCAATTTGAATTATGCACTCACACATCACTCGGCGTATCACGTGCCGTATCCGTATACGGCCAACACGTTGTATCACGCATTTGGGACGTTTGGCGGAACGGGGATGTTGCTGGCCTTAGTGATTGCCATTTATATCGGTAGCAACAATCATAACTACCACGTAGTCGCGCGGTGGAGTCTATTACCTGCGCTCTTTAATAGTAATGGACCGCTACTGACAGGCTTACCAGTTCTATATAATCCAATCTATCTAATACCATTTGTGCTTGCGCCTGTCGTAAATATGGGACTGGCGGCGCTGGCAATTGGGTTTCATTGGATTCCACCCGTGGTTTATCCGGTTCCCGTGGGTACGCCGGGACCGTTGATTGCCTTTATCGGCACTAACGGTAACGTGGTGGCACTTTTACTTGGTATCGTTGATTTGGCACTATCAGTGGTGATCTATTTGCCGTTCATGCGGTTGGCGGAAACCATTGTGCAGGCGGCGCAAGCACAGGTGGGGGGTGCTAAGCATGTATAATCGACCTAATTGGCAGCGACGGCGGCGAAGTCTGTTAGTGCTTGTATTAGGCTTACTGTTTCTGGGCTTTTTGATTCAGCCCTCATACCAGTGGACGAAAACCAACGTGGCTGCGATGGCAGGACGCCATGATTCGCAGATGTCACCAATTATTATGATTCCCGGCAGTAGTGCGACTCAGAATCGGTTTGACACCTTAGTCAAGCAACTTAATAAGGCTGATCATCGTCGGCATAGTTTAATTAAGCTGACCGTGATGACGGATGATACGATTAAAATGACGGGGTCGTTGCGTGCCCGTGATAACGAGCCAATCATCGTCGTTGGCTTTCAAAATAATCGTGACGGCTATGATAATATTAAGCATCAGGCCCGTTGGTTCTCACTGGCCTTTAAGAAGTTGGCTGCCAAGTATCAATTCAATAATTTCAAAGCAATTGGTCACTCGAATGGTGGTCTGATTTATACGTACTACTTTGAACACTATTTTAATCGCGACGATATTAAGGTCAAACGAATTATGACCATTGGCTCACCTTACAATTTCTCAGAAGCTAATTTGAATCATAAGACACAAATGTTAGCTGACTTTATTAAGTACCGCGATCGATTGCCTAAGTCAGCGACAATGTATTCGGTCGCAGGTACCGAAAACTATGATTCAGACGGTCTTGTTCCAGCGCGGAGTGTCGAGGCTGGCAAGTATATCTATCAAGGGCAAGTCAAGCATTTTACAGAGATTACGGTTACTGGTACGAATGCCCAGCACTCCGATTTACCTCAAAATGCGCAAATTGTCACGTTGATTAGAACTTACATGTTGGATAAGCCGAAACAGACTCGTAAGGGCTTAGTATCGACGGGGACTGTCGAATGAGCGGCAACGAGGTTCAGTCGTTGTGGACTGGACAGTGTTCAAGAGTTTGTGACGGTGGCACCTGTGAGGAAGTTTAGGGTGTTATTAAGAATTGTGGTAAAATTTGGTCATGGAGGTGGCCGAAATGTCCACACAATCACCAGTACATCGCAATCGGGTCCTGACTTTAATTCGGTCTTATTATCCGAATTTAAGTGTGACGGACCGCAAGATTGCTGACTATATTATTGCCGACCCAATTAAAACGGCGGCTCAGTCGATTTCAGACTTGGCTGCCGCGGTTGGCGTTTCAACGGCCACGGTTTCACGGTTTGTCAAACGGATTAGTTTTAGTAGCTTCCGTGACTTCTCACGTGAACTAACGGCGGCCGAACCGATTGAACAAACTAATGCGGAAGCTTTTCAAGATGTCGAAAAACAAACGACTTTCAAAGGAATTGCGGAATCAACATTCAATAGTATTCGTAGTTCGCTAGATCAGACAAGTCAGGTAATGACGGAAGCAGATCTCAAGCGGGCGGTGGAATTATTGCTAAATGCTCGCTCGATTGGCTTTTATGGCCTCGGGGGCTCCGCAGTCGCTGCCTTAGATGGGTATCATAAGTTTGTGCGCACCGGTATTCCGTGTGCCCATAATAGTGACTATGATATGCAACTGATGCAAGCGGCTCAGATGAATGCCAGTGACGTGGCAGTGGTTATCTCACATACCGGGCGTAATCAGCAAACACTACAAGTGCTAGCCACCCTGACTTCACAAAGTGTGCCAGTGATCGCTTTAACTAGCTTCGGTAACTCGCCCCTGGCTAAGGACAGTACCGTTGCCTTTATTTCAGTTGCAGAAGAAATTAACTATCGTTCGGAAGGGCTGACTTCGTTGATTGCCCAGATGAGTATTATCGATAGTCTCTTCTTGATGACTGCTGTTCATGGCAATATCGAAATGGCAGAAAGTCTTGGCCGGGTTCGCGAGGCCATTAGTCAAACACGAACGGAGCTTTAATGCTGTAGGCAAAGGATTGATGAGATGACAAAGCGGCAACATTATCGACCAGTATACGCAAAAACGCGGTGGGCGCGGTGGCGTTATCGACTGGGCTGGTTATTAGTTCTATTAGTAATCATTGGCAGCGTTTGGGGCGGCTTGGCTTGGTTACGTTGGCGTAGTGACGCTGTCGTGAGTGGGTTTGATGTCCGTGGGGTTGCTGTGTCACAAAATGACGGTTATTTAGATTTTGCGGCCTTGCAAAATGATGGGCTCAAGTTTGTCTATTTACACGCTACTCAAGGAGCTAGTTATACGGATGATAACTTTGCAAGCAATTATGAACGAATCGTTGGCACAAGTTTAGGTGTTGGCGTAATCCATACGTTTAGTTTTTCATCGACTGCTGCGGCCCAAGCGGCCTATTTCGAGAAAACGGTCGGGGATAGCATCGGCAATTTACCAATTGCGATTCAAGTGCAATACTACGGTGACTACACGGACCAGACGATTGCGGTTCGAAAAAGTCGTGCCAAGCTTAAGGCATTAGTGACCACGTTGACCCAGGATTATAATCGCTCCTGCGTCGTATGGTCAACGCCCGCAGTTGCCAAGCAGATCGTTAAGCCCGCACTAAAAGACACTGACTTATGGCTGGACACGGCGAAGACCCACCAACAGGGACGACGAGTGATGTTTATGCATTATTCCGATCGCGCCGTTTACCGCCAGAACGGGACTCGTCAAGAGTTCGCTGGAATTCTATTCAACGGTAGTGTGACAGCGTACAATAAAGTTGTGGCGCAGGGCTTAAATTAAGGCCTAATCCTTGAATAACTTATTTCGCAAATCAAATTAACAGCTTATTAGCTGCTAGGCTGACTAAAAATAAGTCGCAAGTTCAAGACTCTTCTTGAACTTGCGACTTATTTTGATGGCGACCTATTAAAATCCTTAGGACGTCACTAGCGTCATTAGGTATTTGGCGATAAGATGACATAACTGCGATCATCGGCTTCGTCAAAGAGGGTTACAGGTCGTTGCTCATTAGCCCGCACCTCAAGGTGAAATCCATATTGATCAAGTAAGACGAGCGCACTCGATGAGATGGATTCGACGGTGGCTGGTACCGAGCGCCCGTCGATGCGAATCATCATGTTGGGATCAATCTCCAACGTGTGGTCCCGGTGATGAGCCTCATCACGATAGGTCCAAGTTCCCGCGTAGAAAACCGCTAAGTCACCGTCAGCGATCGTACTAGGGTGCCGTTTGTGGAGTAGTGTACTAGAAAGTCCTGCAAGTAATGATAAACCAAATAATATTGCGCCACGCCGCTTCACTGGATCAACCTTCTTTCTGAATAAATCTATAGTTAAAATATACCACTAAAACGGCGTTAACGTCACGTAATAAGTGGATTCTTATTAAAGCCTTTATGTCACTGTTACCTGCGGGTAATGAACGTAATATTTTATCAATTTCGGAAGGGCGGTAACTAATTTTTTTGAATTAATTTGTGTTCTGATTGGAAATTACTGGGTGAGTGTGTTAATCTATATAATGTGATTGGCATTTATGTGAAGTTTTAAAGTATCATTTAATTGTGTTACCGTAAATTCTTTATAGGTGTTAATAACATGTGTTAGTTACTTTTTATTTTTATATCCTAGGAGGATTTAGTTCATGAAAAATGGTACTGTAAAATGGTTCAATGCTGATAAGGGTTATGGCTTTATTACTGGTGAAGATGGCAACGATGTATTCGTTCACTTCTCAGCTATCCAAACTGACGGTTTCAAGACCTTAGAAGAAGGCCAAAAAGTTACCTTTGATGAAGAATCAAGCGATCGTGGCCCACAAGCTGCTAACGTTGTTCCTCAATAAGCTTAGCTTTTAAAAGGGCTGCCCGTGTGGCGGCTCTTTTTTTATGCGCAAAATAGCGGGTGACTTTTGATCCTTATGGCCCAACTTAACGGCGAAAACTGGTAAAATAGAATTATAAACTAAACGCACGAGTAAGCGCCACCAATCACGACTGGTTGACTAGCGCCGTTGAGAGGAGTCAAATCGATGTTAAAATTAGGAATTATCGGAACGAATTGGATTACGCAACAATTTATTGATGCTGCCGCTGCCTCTGGTGAATGGCAATTGACGAGTGTTTATTCCCGCCATGCTGAGACCGCGCAGGCTTTTGCCGCCAAGAATCATGCCGATGAGACTTTTACGGATTTAGATGCATTTTTCAGTCGGGGTAGTTTTGATACGGTCTACATTGCGTCACCAAACAGTCTGCATTTTGCCCAGGCTAAACAAGCAATCGCCTATGGTAAGCACGTCATCGTCGAGAAGCCAGCCGTGGCGAACCAACAAGAATTTGAACAGTTAGATGCCGTTTTAAAGGCTCACCCTGATGTCCTATTATTTGAAGCAGCACGCCAGATTCACGAAGTTAATTTCCAACGCGTCAAGGATCAGATTAAAAAGTTATCCTTAGTTCAGGGTGCGACGTTGACTTACATGAAGTACTCGTCACGGTATGACGCCGTCTTGGCTGGTGAAGAACCGAATATCTTCTCGTTGAACTTTGCCGGTGGGGCGCTTCAGGATTTAGGTGTGTACCTGGCCTACGATGCGGTCGGCTGGTTCGGCATGCCGGAAGAGGTGGCTTACTACCCAACCTTGATTCGAACGGGCGTTGACGGTAAGGGTGTGGCTATTTTACGCTACGCTGACTTTACGGTGACCTTGAACGTTGGTAAGACTAGTAATTCGTTCTTGCCATCTGAAATCAACGGTCTGCGCGACGCTATTGTGATGGATAATCCTGCTGAACTTGGACAAATCACTTATCAAGATAAGGATGGTCAGGAGCATGCGATTGGGGCGCAACCCGATACCAATCCAATGCTGGCCGAGGCGCGCGACTTCGCAACCGTTATCAATGACCCAAGCAATCACCAGACGGAATACTTAGCTTGGCGGCAACTTAGTCGAAATGTTAATAAACTATTATTTAATTTGCGGCAGTCAGGGCACCTATATTTTACGGGTGAAGCCCCTGATACCGATAAATAGAAATGAGGCACTATGTTAGACGTATTTAAAACTAAATTTGCGGCGGCGGGGTTCACCGAGTTGTCGCCGATTCAAACGGCAGTGGCCGAGCCACTTGCAGCTGGTCAATCGGTGTTAGGACTCGCACCAACGGGGTCTGGTAAGACCCTAGCGTTTACGTGGCCAATGCTCGAAGCGTTGCGGGTCGGAGAAGGCACGCAGGCACTGATCTTAGCGCCATCACAAGAACTCGCAATGCAAACAACCAACGTGGTGCGCGAGTGGGGCCAGTTGATCGATGCCAAAGTCCTCGCGATTACGGGGGGGGCTAACGTTAAGCGGCAGATGGAAAAGCTCAAAAAGCATCCTGAAGTAATTGTTGGGACGCCGGGGCGGATTACTAACCTGATTGCGGATGGTAAGATCAAGCTTGGGCATTTGAAGATGATGATCGTCGACGAAGCCGATGAATTACTGACAGATGAAACCTTGGATCAGATTCGTGAAATTCTCGACGCTACATTTGCTGAAACGTTACAATTAGGCTTCTTCTCAGCAACCGAAACTAAAATTTTAGATGAGTTGCCACGCTGGTTTGGTCAGCATGTTGAAAAAATCGATGTGCGGGCCATTGATCAGACCCAGGGGGTGGTTCGGCACCGGACGATGCAAGTGGGTAATCGGCACCGGGTGGACTTACTGAAACGGATTAGTCGTGTTGACCATATGCGGGCCCTCGTTTTCTTCAATAAGATGCAGGAACTCCAACATGTCGCCTTAGAATTACGACACCAGCACGTGAGTTACGTTGCCTTGACCAGTAATCAACGTCAGGTTGAACGTGAAAAAGCGTTGCGGTTATTCCGGCAAGGCAAAGTCGGGCTGTTGTTGACCACTGATTTGGCGGCTCGGGGTCTAGACGTGCCTGAATTGCCAGCTGTGATCAACTATCAGCTACCTAAAGATGTCACGACTTATATTCACCGGAGTGGTCGGACAGGCCGCATGGGTGCTGATGGACTAGTCTTGACGTTCGGTGACGACCATGATGTCCGCGACTTTAAGAAGCTGATGGCGACGACCGACTATGAAATTAAGCCGGGTTACTTGGTTGATTATCATATTGTTGATACGAAACCAGATAAAGTTGTTCCACCGTTAACGTTCGACCATCCAGAAACGGCTGGCAACGCGGCTAACGGTCGGCACCGGGTCGTGAGTGCTGGTCACCCAGATGAGGTTAAACGAGTGGAGACGAGCCGGAAGCGGCCCGCTGCGGCAACACCTAAAAAGAAGAAAGGTCACAATAAGCATTCTAAGAAAAAAGGGATGCGCAAGAAAAATCGTGATCGCTTTAGCAATCAGTAATTGCCAAAATGCACAATCCGTGAGATGATATTTTACGGATTGTTAATGGCCTCATAGCACAACTGGATAGGGCACCCGCCTCCTAAGCGGTTGATCCCGGTTCGAGTCCGGGTGGGGTCATATTTATATCAAACTAACCGCTTCGTATCAGCTTAAAACGTTGGTATGAAGCGGTTTTTGTTTTTGGCAAAACGCTGAAAAACGGTATAAAAGGATATTTTGGTGCACATTTTGGTGCACATTAGGCGTTTTTGTAAGATTTGTGCACCGACTTGTGCACCAAACCGTCCATCGAACTTAGAGCCACAAGGGCTTTGCTCGTCTCCTTTTTTTCCATTTCTCGTAAAAGGTGCGAGTAAACACGGATGGTTGTAGAATAATTAGAATGACCCAATCGTTCAGAGATATAGTAAATTGAGACACCTTTGTAAATCAAATATGAAGCGTGTGTATGGCGCAGTCCGTGAAAGGTAATGTCTTTAGACCCAATACGTTTTAAAACTCTGTGAAGCGTCTGATTTGCGCTTGTGTTGTCCGGTACACGTCCATACTGATTAATAAATATCAAATCAAGTGGATTATCAATTCCTAGTTCTTCTAACTTTATAATCTGCAGAGCGTGAAAACTTTTTAAAATATCAGCTAAGTGATCAGTAATTTTTATTAGCCGCTTGGACTGTTCGTTTTTGGTATCAGCGAATCCATTTCGTTGTAATGTATCCCAGGTCTTATTGATTCTCAGAGTTTTGAAATCAAAAGAGAAACAATCCCATGTTAGACCGGCAACTTCGCTGTAACGAGCACCAGTTTGCAAACTAACCAACGCCATCAGCTTAGTTAAATGAGCAAACGTTAAGTCTGATTCAAGCGCGCGAGTCAGCTTTTCCGCATCTTTACCGTCTAAATATTTCATTTCTTTAGGCTTTTCTGGGCGCCCACTAATTTTAGTGTGCGCTGTAAAATTGCGCTTAATAATGCCATCATCGATAGCATATTGGACGGCTGACTTAATTTGCACGTTAACTTTTTCGGAGCTGCTAAGCGAACGAGGGCTTCGACCTACAGGATTAGCATAATCGTTTAGAAACTTCTGATAATCGGTGCGTGTTATTTCATCTAACCGTTTGCCCGCAAAATAATTATTAACAATTCCAAGTGTATACTGATAACGTAGGCGACTGGACTTTGCTAAAATTGGCTCCTTATAAGTCTGATACCATTTTAAAAAGTAATCCGTAAATAGTTGCTTACCTAATCTTGGATTTATACCATTGCTAACATCAATTTCATTTTGGTTAGCCCATTCTTGGGCTTCACGCTTAGTTCGAAAACCACCTTGATTGATAAATTTACGATTCCCTAAATCATCGTAATATGAAACACGCGCATTCCATTTTTTACCACGCTTATTAATACTTGCCATTTATATTTCCTCCTTAAATTTCACCTAGGCGGGTAGAATTTTAAGGACTTACAGGCATCACCTCCTTAGTTGTGATAATATTATGTATGTAAAAAGAGCGGAGCAATCCACTGGTTTTTATTGGTAGCACATCTTACTTCTTGGCGGGAGGGGATGTGCTTTTTAGTTTAATTAGATTGAAACTTTGACCAAATTTTCAAAATCTTCTTAACTTCAGCTGGTGCAGTTTGATAATCAAAGCGATTTGCATCAAACATAAAGTATATTGCACCAAAATTAAATGTTCTATCATAGAAACCAGTGTGAAGTATATACATACCATTTTCTCTAAGATATTTGTAAACAGGAGCCATGTGTTTATCAGTGTTTCCCGTATCATTAAGCTTTGGAAAGGTGGCATCTGTCATAATGCCATGCACTTCCATGTAATCTAAAGCTTCTTCTTTTGTTTGAAGTATTTCGTCAGGATCAAAATATGTCATATTAATCACCCCCAAACAAGTCAGCTTTTAATGACATCAGTATTTGGTCAACGCGAGCGGCAGGAGTCGGACCTACGTGATGCTTGTTGAAAGCAGAGAACCTTGTATGACTTTTGTTGTTCTACCGTTGAACTACGCTCGCATGTTAACAGAAGTTTCAATAGATGTTGTAAAAAGTTGTGTACATACCAAACAATCCCACGATGATGGCAACTATTAATTTGAGGGTTATTATAAACATGTTGTAGGGGCTGTTATGATTTGTTTGCAGAAGTGTATCCACAACTAAGTAAAGAGATAGTACTATCAATCCCCAATCTAATAGTTTTGTGATATCAATATTCATAGGTGCCTCCATAATTATTTGCTATTAACGTACAATGCGAGCGGCAGGAGTCGAACCTGCATAGTAGTTGTTAAGAGCGGGGGACTCTATTTTGGAGTGGACATGTTCTACCGTTGAACTACGCTCGCATGTTGCCCGCTAGGCTGGTAGTGGGCAGGGTGCTATTTTCGCTTGTGATTCCAGTAAACTAACATGACGACTAGCGCTATGAAGCAAATGATGCCAATTGCAATTGTAAAGTCGAACACGTGTGTGCTGTACGTTCCTACATACAATTCCATAGCTTTTACCCCGATTAAAATATATTTATACTAGTTCTACTTAGCATGTTTATACCCGGCTAAGCCGATAAAATATAATATCGCGATTGGCACCCAAATCACCATAACAATTGCTTGTGAAGGAATCCAGGTTGCCAGGATAAATAGTACGGCTAATATTGGCAAAAAGATGTGGCCTAGTGTTCCTAATATCTTCCATAGTGCTAGAAAGATGACGATCATTATTAGTAGTCCCATTACAATTACTCCTAATTAATTAAGCTTGATAGTGTTGCTTCTTTAACATTACTCATAGGAATTTTGACTGTACTATGTCCACTCAACACATCTGATGAATTGGATTCTCCAGTTCCGTCCTGTATTTTAAAAATAAGTGGATTTTTGTTATTCACTAAGTTAAATGCTTCATACACGACATTCTCTGATTTTCCGGGTAAAATTGAATGTTTTTGAAAACTAAGATCTTGGTCCGTAAGTTTAGCAGTTGCATCGTTGTATAGTGCATTTGGATCGTCAATTTCATGGTCGTCAGATAAATTTTCTTTAGTAGAATCGCTATTTTGGTAAACAGTTAAGCCTAAACTAGCGTCTTCGTTATTTCCTGTCTGAATACTATCAGCTGAGCGTGTCTTTTTAGAAGTATTGGTTATTTTTGCTATCACAACCACAACCCTTTTGCCCGTCGCTGTGTTATCGTCATAGGTCGGTACTTTGGCAACATGAGTAATTTCGACAGTTCCACGTTTAGGAAAGATCGCTGTTTTACCGACAAACTTTGCCTTAGTCTTATCAATTTCTTGTGCTTGAACTTTATCATGCGCTGCAAGAATTAGTTTTTCGTCACTGGTTAATTTTCCTTCTTGAGCGTGTTCAGCAATTTTACTAGTGTATTTTTTGTTCAGTTGCGATGTGGTTTCTTTTTTTAGGTCACTATTTGAACTTGAAGATTTACTGCTAGAATTCCCACATCCTGCAAGTAACAATCCCCCTAATAAAACAGAACTGGCCATAATAATTTTTCTCATTACAATAATTCCTCCAAATTTCCCAGCTTTTACCGACATCCGTATCTGGTCTGTAAGTTAACTTCTAGTTACTAACATTAGTGCGGAAGGCGTTAACGACATCATCTTCTAATCGTTTGGGTATACCAAAATTTTCCATAAACGGCATGACACTATTGTCAGCATACGTATCAACTTCGCTTAAATAAATTGGAATAAGTATTTTCAATGCTTCTAAATTAGCCATGCGCTCATATTTAGATTTATTGCTAAAACTAGAAAAATATAATATTCCTTCATCATGGTTGATAACGTGGCCTAATTCATGTGCCATTTGAAAGGCGATTTCAGACGGATTGTGCCATTTTAGGTTAATTAGAACGATGTTATTTTCCGGTTTGGCTGACGACGGAGTGTATGCATCTAGTTTGTCTGTTAAGATGCAAGATATTCCATGATCCCAAGCATACTGCATTAAACGCTTGATGTAGATATTCAAATATTATCAGTCCTTCCCACCGTTTAAGATGCGTTTGATGTACTCCATATCTTCAGGAGGGATAGGCTTACCCTGATAGGTCATAATATAGTCGTCATCTGTAATATCAACTTGTTTGGGCTTCATTGAAGTAGAATTGTCATCCGTTTTGCCTAATAAGTAATCAACAGAAACATTTAAAACATCGGCTACGGAAGCCAAAGCTTTAGGGCTTGGATTACGTTTTTTCCACTGATACATATAATTTGCGCTTATCCCGGCTTTACGTTCAACCTCAGCAATTGAATATCCACGTTCTTTCGAAATTGTTTTTATCCTGTCAAACAGCGTCATGGTAGAGTTCCTCCAATGATTGGCAAGATAATTCTACAACATGTATAAAAAATAGTTGTAAAAATCTAAAACATGTTGTAGAATTATCTTTGTTAAGAAATATTGTTAACAAATTAGCAAAACTAAAAGAGCTTATTAATCATCTTGGCGGGCGATAAATAAGAGCTTTGTAGCTATTTCGTTATGTCTATATATTAAGACATGTTATAGACTTTTGCAATATCTTTCTTAATAAATATTAAAAGGAGGCAAACTGATGTTTATTCGTATGGAAACAAACAATAAAGCAGAAGCGATTAAATCGTGGCTGGCAAATCATCGCCAGTTAGAAAATCAAGGGACTATCGCTGATCATTTCAAAAAATCAATCACTTTTGTAAATCTTGCGTTGAATAAAAAGATAACAACAAACGGTGCAGAGCGATTAGTTAATGAAGTGTATGACTACCTTGTTAAAAAATACAAAATCTAAGGAGGACTAGCAATGAATCAAATTACACCATTTAATTTCGAAGGCAATCAACATTAATCGCAGAAAGAAAGGAATGATTCACATGCAAGAGGTACAACAAGTTAAATTTAACGGAGATCTAATTTTAACTACTGAACAGTTAGCCGAATTTTATGGAACAACCTCACGACGCATTACTGATAATTTTAATGCTAATAGGGACAAATTTATTGAAGGTACTCATTATTTTCATTTAGAAGGTAGCCAACTGAAACAATTTAAGAACCAAACCCGAAAAACGGGATTGGTTAGTGAACACGCCGGTGCAATTAATTTATGGACTAAACGTGGTGCTAGCCGGCATTCTAAAATGCTTGGAACTGATCAAGCTTGGGACATGTTTGATGAGCTGGAAGAAAACTACTTTGACCCGAAACAGTTTGCACTACCAACATCACCGAGAGAGATTGCCAGATTGGCGCTGCAAGCCAATGAGGAAACTAATCAGCGCCTAGACAGTGTAGAGGGCGATGTGAAAGACCTCAAAGAGAACCAAGTTATTCCAAATCCTGAATACAGCGCACTTAGCCGTCGAGTTAACCAACGGGTGTCGGAAGTGGCTCACAGTTATGGGCATATCACACAGAAACAGCGTGGCGAGCTGTTTAAGGACATTAACGGTGGCATCAAGAAGATTGCTAACGTGAGCGCTCGGTCAATGCTACGCAAGAAGGACTACCAGATGGTAATGGACTTCATTAATGATTGGGAGCCGTCTACAGCAACTAAGACGATTATTCGGCAGACGTCACTTAGATTAGACAAACAGCCAGCATAGGAGGCAAAACAATGGAATTTGAAAATGTACGTGAAGCACTGAAATTCTTGCTTGAGTATAACGATGCGACATTGAACCCTAACCTTAAATCTCGGGTTAACGGTGGTGAGTGGTCGCCAAGCACAGTTAACGAAGTTCAAATGGCAAACTATGACGCTTTAGCACAAGCAGCGGACATGCTTGGTATGAGCGACCTTTACTTAAATGAACAGCCAGCATAGGAGGATTAGCAATATGGAATTAGTAGATGCACTAAAAATGGCAGGCAGGAATGGGAAGATCGTTCGAGCTAGTGATTTGAAATATGATTCAACTTACTACGTTCAAGCGACTGATACAAAAGGAAGATTAATTGCGTTTACACATGGTGAACAGCTTTCGGTTTGTTGGGAACCAACGTTCACAGACTTAGTTGCAAACAATTGGCTAGTAGTTCAAAAAGGTGACCCTTACCGTGAACAAGGGTCACTAAAAAACTTATAGAGGGAAAGATGTATTTAGACTAATACGCTTTATCTTTCCATTACCGTATCCGAATTGTAAGTATCCCTTATCCTGTAAAGATTTCAAAGCGTTCGTCAAAAGACTCTCATCATTAATTCCTAATTCGGATAGGAGACCATCAATGCTAACTGGGCCGGGCAAATGGCTTGGCGCATGCAAACGAATAGCGGCAATTAAGTCTTGTTCATTAACCATATTCATCACCTCGATTAATTGAACTAACAAAATTATACACCGAAAGGAGTGACCAGGATGGACAGTTTGATAAGTGCTTTGTCGAAGCTTTTTACGCAAGCATATGAACAAGGAATCGCGGACGGCCGTAGTCAGCAAGCTGTTGATCATAAAATGATTGGACGTAAAGATTTCTACTCTGAGTTTGGCATTAAGGTTGATACATTCGACAAGCACTATCGCGACAAAGAAGGATTCCCAAAGCCAGAAGAAGACGGAAAATGGTACGCCCCAGCAGTCGAAAAATGGTTATTGAATCATCAAAATTTAAGTGATTAAAACCTAGGCGGGTAGCTGATGATTCAATTCATAAGGAGGAATTGCCATGGTAGAAGTAGCAGTATTAACTTGGGCGTTAACAACCGTGTGGTACAAGCGCTGTGAGATTAAACATTGGTTTGGTATTTAAGGAGGACACTGCAATAGCAAGAGTACTAAATAAACTGGTATGTGTATTATGGATAATTCAAAAGGACCTCCACATTATTGCAAGTAACATGGGGGTCCAGAGTAAGAATAGAGACTAGTGCTTTTTAATCCACGTTTTGACATCGTCCGTGAAACCGTGCCAAGCAGCTTCACCGCTTAGCTTGGCCACAAAAAGTTTGTCATTTTCATTTATATATTTTACCAAATGATTGCGTATGCTTTTTGCAGACAAGCCAGAAGTTATGCACCAACATGAATGTGTTAAGTTGGCCCATCCGCCAAAAGATTTGATGGCAGTTATTAATTCTTCATAATTTTCGGAAGAACTTTCTAAGTCATAGCTGATTAAATATTTAATAATAATTCGCCTCGATTAATTGGAATAAATAATTTTTGTTTTCGAACAATCAAATTGAAAAAAGACAATAAAAAAATAATGAATATTAATTATTGTCATCTTCATGGGCTAAGGCATCTTTAAAATCATCTATAGTATTAAACCATGCAGATCGTGATCCGGAAACATAGTCAATAATAAATAGATGGTCATTTTCATCTAAACAGGGTTTTATAGTGTCTCTTAATTTTGCAGGAGTGAGAGAAGTATTTACCATCCAAAGTGATTCTGTGATTTTTCGGTGAGTAGAAAAGTTTTTTAATAATTTGTAAAGGGCGTCGTAGTGTTGGCCTCTGTTTAACAGTTCAAAAGCAACGAACTTACTGGTTTCATTCATATTTTAATCACCTCAATTATTAAAGACATACTAATTGTAACGCTATAAGGAGTTATACGCCATGAACATTATTTTGATTTCGCATGTTCTGACCATCAATTGTGAATGATTAGAAAGTAGTAGTCATAAGTTAGCAACATGTTTGAAATTTAAGGAGGAAACAGCATGCAAACAGATTTGCCAAAGCAAATGAATTACAAGCAAGCACTAAAATTTTTCAACATTGGTTCTTATAACACATTGTATTCGTTCATTAAAAAGGGACTTAAAGTTACACAGATAGGTGGTGTTAGAAGGATTGATCAAGATGACGCAAATGAGTTTTTAGAAGCACATAAAACTCAAGTAGGCAGTGAAGGTGCAGAGTAAGGAGGAAATGATATGTATGAAGAAGACATTGAGCACGCGTTAAGAGCACGTAAGTATAACGCGATTCGTGCAGATGAACGTGAGCTGATTAATGCTATTGCTTATGACACAACCGGAATTATTAAAAGGCACCCGCGTCTTTACTATTCAGAAGAGTTTATTGCTGAATTACAAGAACACGATATTAATGTTTGCGAGCCAGATGAAGAAAACGACGATGGATGGACATTTACATTACCACCAATGTATCGGGAGGAATAACCATGAAAGTTCATGTAGGTGATCGAGTGAGTTACAAGGCAGAGTATAGTTGTGGCCAATTAATACGAGAAGCCGGCGTTGGTAAAGTAGTAGATATTAAAAAAATTCCGTTCACATTGCGCACTCAAAAAGATGTGGCTGTAGTTGAACAAAATGGACAGCAATTCGAGATTATTACCAATGGTATTCAAGTGCTCAAGTAGGAGGAATGATCATGCAAAAAGTATCAGTTTTATCAGTTAACAACTGGAAACGAGCGCAAAAAAGCCATCGCTAGTATTGGCTAACGATGGACTAATGGAAAAAATGTTCAGCACCAACATCTACTCTATTCCAAAGCAGTCTCGTTTGCAAGTGCTAAGAAAGCGAGGACGGTAGTTATGGATAGTCCATTACCTTACAAAGAACAACAGGATTGTATTTTTCATGGTATTACACGGATTGCATCAATTGATCCACAAGAATTAACTCCAGAATTACAGCAAATTGAAAATAATATGGCGATGGCATTTTGCTTGAACCTGTGGATGTTTAATAGGGGGCTGAAATAAATGGTGGACTTACTATCTGAATGCCAATCATTTGAAATGAAACTTAACCGTGTAGAAAAAAAGTTATCTGCGGCCACAAGCGCTGCTGACTTTGCCTACAAGGCGGTACAGGCACGTCAAAAAATTGTTTCGTTTGACGACCTGGACGATGAGGAAAAGATTGCACTGTTTAACGAATATGACTGGTTGTTATTAGAACTAGAAGGTTACTTAGGTGGATTGGAACAGCAATTTGAAGATGCGGATGAAGGCTTGTCTGGCGGAAAATTTTTGCTGGAGGCTTTAAAAGATAATTCGGTGATATAAATTAGGCAGAGGTGATCGTGTGGAACTGCTACCGACTAAGTTAATTGAAAAAGATGGTGAGTGGTATCAGGTTCAGAAGCTCACCCATAAGCCTAACCTTGACCATGTTGAGACGGTAAGTGGTTCTGCTGACGAATACTACACGTACTCGGAATTAGCTGACACACGTAAAGCTAGGCCACAACAGCGACGCTTGTTCTTCGCGTTGCTTAGTGACATCTATACGTGGTCAGGCATGCCGACTGACTTCTTGAAAAACTTGTTTTATTTGCAGTATGAGACATACACGTTTGGCAAGCAGATTAGCCTGTCAGACACCACAGAATCGTCTGTGAGCGATGCTAACCAATTACTCGACCTAGTCATCGACTTCATGTTTGAGTGGCACGTGCCGCTCAAGGAAGGCTATAAACTATTACCACGTGAGCAAGAGTATTACCTGTTCCAATGTTGCCGCCACCGAGTTTGCATGATCTGCGGTAATCGTGCTGATATCCATCATGTAGACGTTATTGGAGCCGGCTTGAACAGAACACACGTTGACCACACCAAACGGCACGTTATGGCATTGTGTCGAGTCCATCACAGTGAGATTGAGCAAATTGGCTCCGTGGCATTTAGTGCAAAATACCACGTCCCGGTAGATGGCATAAAACTAGATAAAAAAACGTTAAAACGAATTGGCTTGAAAGGTAAATACAGCAGTGACTAATACACCGGGTAGGTGGAATGCCTACTAGTAAATAAGGGAGGATTAAGAGATGGCACAGAGAAGAATGTTTAGTAACCGTATAACTGATAGCGCTAAATTTTTAAAGATGCCGTTGAGCAGTCAGGCACTCTATTTCCATTTGGGGTTGCATGCGGATGATGATGGTGTTGTAGAAGCGTTCTCGGTTATGCGGCAAACTGGTGCAGTTGAGGACGATTTGCGAATACTAGTAGCTAAGAATTTTGTAAATGTTTTAAACGATGACTTAGTTGCCTATATCACGGATTGGAACGAAAATAATCGAATTAGAGCGGATAGAAAAGTGGATTCGATATATAAGGACTTGCTATTAGAAGTCTTGCCAAACATAGAATTAACTGAACCAAAACCACGTGCTGACACGGGTAAGGCTACTGGACGTCCAATGGACAACCAATGGACGGGCAATGGACCGCATAGGTTAGGTAAGGATAGGTTAGTAGAGGTTAGGTTAGGTAAGGATAATAAAGATAGTCACCATTCGACAAAACCGAATTATGACCCGTCTTCTCAGCCATACAAAATTGCTAGTCATTTGTTGACCAGAATTAAACAACGGCAACCTGACTTCAAAGAACCAAACTTACAGAAATGGGCTAATGATATTCGATTGGCACACGAACGTGATCATCGTGATTATGAAAAATTAGATTGGCTAGTAGATTGGTCACAGGATAATTCATTCTGGCAAGCAAACATTTTGTCGGCAGGAAAGTTACGCAAGCAATATGACGCACTCATGGGTCAGGTTAAACGTGATCACCCGACTAACGTTGCACCACAGACACGAGAGGATTGGTTTGGCTAATGGAAAATGTAACGAAGCTATTCAATCAAGCCACGATTCAGAAAGTAGTAGCGGCTAGGGGAATTGATACAACTAAGTTGCCAACCAAAGAAGAATTAGATCATCAAACGATTGATCGGGCGAATGCGGGCGTAATTGCTAACCGAAAACGGTATTACTATCGCATGTCAGTCTGGTCTGGAGGCGTGCCACTACGATTTAGCTTTAATGATTGGCAGGTTGATAAACAGCCTAATCAAGCTAAAGCTAGAGAACTTGGTAATCAAGCATTTAAGTTAGCTAGGCAATTAGAGACTAACCAGTTCAACGTAGCACTAGCAGGCGGACCTGGCGTTGGTAAAACATCATTAGCGCTAGCAATCATGTATCAGCTAATGAATGCAGGACAGACAGCAATGTTTGTCTCAACAGCTGAGTTGCTACGGCTGGTTAATGAAAAGTATGAAGCACCGGATGTACGTCAACGTTTACTATACATTCTAAAAGGCATGCAAAACGTTGATGTTCTAGTTTTAGACGATTTTGGTACTGAAGGTGGTAAGCCAACTGAAAAGGGGTTCTACAAGCCAGTACACAAAGATTTGCAGACACTGATGTATCAAGTGGCGAATGCGCGTTGTGATTTTGATCATAACGAAGTCAAACATATAACCATCATTACGACTAACAACACACGTAAGCAATTAGAAAGTATGTATGATGGCAGAACAATCGACCGCTTATATACCAAGGATACTAGCTGTCAATTGCTGTTTGACAACATGGAAGGAGTCAGAAGTGTATGAGTTGTGAATTATGTCATGGTAGTAAAGTTGTTCAGCAACCACTTGGGAGTTATGGTTTCACGTTTGGACCATGCCCAAATTGTACGAATGAGATACATGATCATTACGAGCAGGAGATTGAAAGGAAGTTAGCCTATGGCGAGCAAAAATTGGCCTAAAGAACTAGAAGTAATTCATAAGCTAGAAGCGAGATATGGCAGCATGGATAACGTGCCTGAGAGCAAACTAGCTAACTTGCATAAGATGCCTGGAATTAAGACCGTATCAGGCGATTACACGGAGATTACGCGTACCCAGTATAATGCCATCAAATTAGTCATGGAAGGCAAGCAGGGTAAAACTAGGACGTCTCGGGAGCTAAAGAACAGTAACGTTTGGCTGGAAAATCGTATTCGTGCGATTGACGAAAACAAATACTACATTACGGAGGACAAATAAGCATGATTGATATGAAAATTGACCAGTATCATCTGACTAGTGACAAATACGAAGTTAAGGTTAACAAGATGTCAGTAGACAGTCAGGGCCACCCAGTAACTAGCTATGATGATAAGTCTGGCATCAATCGCCTAGTAGAAGCACCCCTAGCGCATTGTAAGAATGTCGAGGACGCATTGCACTGGCTTCGTGGGTATTTAATCCGGACCGGTAGTGAACGTATTACAACAGTGGATCAGTTAGCCAGAGAGAGTCGTAAAATTGAGCGGCAATTTGACACGTACATTAAAGAGCGTGTACCGGAAGGACTGTGAGTTATGCCTAAACACACTAAGAAACGTTCAACGATTAAACGGAAGCACCGGCGTTTGAAGCGTTCGGGGAGGGATATAAATGTTAATTGATGTAACACGTGTTAAAAAATATAACGCAGCTTGGAATCATGTTATTAGTATTGATGGCACGCCTGTTGCTATAACTAAGTCAGCTAACCGAGCTAATGAAGTAGTGGCTTATTTGATGGGAAATCAAGCTGATTTAAATGATGGCACGTTTATTAAGCAATTAGATAAGCACAAAAATAGTCATGGGAGGATTGAAAATGATTGAATCAGATGAAGTAATAGAATGGTTCTTAAGCCAATTGGTACAGGCCTGCTAGTGATAGGAGATGGCGACGATGATTAAGTTTAGAGCGTGGGACAAAGCGACAAGTAGCTATCGTAAGGTGCTAGAAATTGAGTTTTACCCTGACGGCGAGTTAAAAAAAGTCAAAGTAGCAGGCCTTCAACGTAAAGGCGCAATAACACCTGACAAGCTGGTGCTAGAGCAGTTTACCGGCCTGACAGACATGAGTGACAAAGATATCTATGAAGGCGATATTTTACAGCCAGTCATTTCTTACACTAAGAGGAATATTGGCAAACCTTTTGAAGTTAAGAAAGGCAATTATGTATACGGTAAATGGATTGCTAAGGATGTTTTTAGCAAGGAATTTGGCGTAGATGGGTACTATTTCAGTAATGAAATGCGGCTAATTGGCAACGTACACACTAACCCGGAACTATTGGAGGAAAAAAATGACAATTGAGTATGAGTGCCAAGATATGTTTTCACACGAGGTCATCGCGACGTTCGACACCTATGATGAAGCCAACAACTTCATGGACGCAGCGTATGACATGCCCGACTGGTGGACGACACCAGCAATGACTATTGTGAAGGTATTGTGGAGGTGACTAATGACGAGCAATGATACGAAGCGGGACGTGTTCGAAATATTGCGGAGTTGAGTGAAAGGGGAATTGGTAGTGAAACGAACGACGATTAGAAAAGTTGAAGATATTCTACGTGACTATCCCAAAATTGACAAGTATATCGAGAAACGTGAACAGGAATTACGTTATCCAACTGTACCTCGTGATGATAATGTCGGAGGTGGCAAAGCACAATACAAGTATCCAGATACGGCGTTAAATACGCTCATTACAATTGACGATGATCGGCGCATTAACACATTGAAGCGTCAGCGAGAAGTAATTGATGATTGTTTAGACGGCGTTGGCCGTGATACAGAAGTAATTATAAATGAGCTATATTTTAAGAAACACCAGCAGTACACAATTGACGGATTAATTGCAAATCATATGATAAATGTTAGCCGTCGAAAAGCATTTGACTTAAAGAAAACTTTTATCAACGATTGCGCTAAGGGGTTTGGATTGTACGAAATATAAAAACGTGCACTAATCGTGCACTTTTGACCCCTATAATCGTGCTAAATTGGTAGTATGCCAAATGTGATTGACGTGCATGACGTAATCCTCCAAATTACAGACTGGTAATCGCTGTGGGCTAATTGGTAAGCCACAATGGAATGTAGGTTCGAGTCCTACCGGCGATATTCAGATATATAATCGAGACTAATAGCTTGGTTTCGAATATATGTTCTGATGATGTTTATTTATCCACATATATTATTAGTTATAGGTGATAGTCTATTGAACTATTACCTTTTTTGGTGTTTAATTTTAATAACTAATAAATATACGATAGGTGAATATTATGATTTCAAATACAACTCAAAAAAAATTTGATTTTTTTGCCATTTATCGACATACCTCTTTAGCAAATAAAGACGGCTTTGACGAAAATGGTGATTGTTTTGACTTAACACCGATTGATATGGCACTCTTAGATAGATTTAAAATGGATGAAACTAAACTAAATTTAGTAAAGCTTGGGCAAACGCTCTTTGCAGGTATCACACATATCCGTTTGATTTATTTAAATGGTACTGTTGGAAATAAACGGGAAGAAGAAACATTGTCCCTTGATACTGAACATGTTTGGGTTTTTAATATTGAAAAGGCTAATACCCTTGATAAGGCAGTAATTGTTGATATTAATGAATCTGTTGGAAATGGAAGGACTGAGTATGGTGATGATCCCGATGAAGGGGCGGCGAGAGATACTGTTGTTTGTTTCAATCCGTCAAATGGTGTTATTGTAGTACCACCACGTTCAGCCATGGGTGTAAACATGTTGGAGCGTTTCTTTACCCATATCACAACTCCTAGGACCACTGGGCTATATGATGATGTGGTTCGTGACTCAACGGGAACTGGAAATATAGCCCACTTGAGTGGAATAAATGAGATTGATCTTCGAGTCAGTAATTTGTCGGATACTGTTAAGCATGGGAATGTGAAAAAGGCCATAGAGTTAAGTAGTCATAAAATGTCATTAAAACTCTACGATGGAGGATTCACAGTTGCTGAAGCTGCAGACTATGTGAAGAAACTATTTATGCGCCAGAAAAACAAAGAAGTTGTTGTTGAAAAGCTGCTTATAGATGGTGAATACAATGATACTCACCAACTGATTGATTTAGTAGATCATCGAATGATTGCAACTGTTGATGTACCAACGAATAGAAATGGAAAAGTTATTGTGGATGCTATGATGGATGCAGTATATAGTGCGTACACTTCTAATAGAACTAAGCTGGATATTAGTCATGCAGTGAAAGGTGGGAATGGTGTATGAAATTTATAAGACGGCATTTCTTTTTACTATTTGTAGGGATAGTCGTCATGCTAGCAGAATGGAATTTTAAAGTTTATCCTCAGAATCTGGAGTCTCTAATGTCAGCTGTTTTAACTTTATCTGCTACTCTAACTGCAATATTTGTGGGGTTTGTTTCTATAGTGTTGAGTTTGCGAAAAAATGTAATTTTTCATGCTTTGGACTTAGATTTGAGTATGTTGGAAAACTTAATGTTAGGAACATTTGCATATTTAGCATTATCGTTTGAATCACTTTTGGGATTCTTTATAAGTAGTTCAATGGGATCCTTCAGAATTTTTATGACTATCTGGTTTGTAACTTTGTCGCTTGCATTTGGTGTCACTATCTCTCTTCTAAAAGACCTAGCCTATATATTACATGGTCAGTGGAAAAAGAGGCAAGAAAATAAAGATATATATCCAGATAAGAAAGACTAATTAGATTTTTTTGTTTATAATTCTCCAAACTAGCTCTCGCTTATTGGCGGGAGTTTTTTGATACATAAATTTAGGAGTGACGTCACGCCAGTGTGGGTGCAATTTACACAAAGCAATAAAGTAGAATAATACGGAAGGTGGCAGATAAATGGATAAGTTAAATCAAGAGGAAGCAACCACACTAGGCCGATTTATCGGAGACCTATTAAACCTAGCACATTGGCTATTTACAATAGCAGTATCCAATGGACTATTGTGGCTGGCTGGTTTATTATTGCCAATACTATCCGGACCAGTTATTAGCATACTGTTGGAGCTAGCATTATGGGCATGTATATTCCTAGCTGGCCTTATCCTAGTTGGCAACATATTAGCCTATTACTACGTGCTATACTGTGAACGCAATAATCTAGACCGATTTATCAAGCAAGCTAAAAAGGAATCAGGTAAGTAGAATGATGGCCTCACATAGCGACCACGTTGGAGTGTTATATTCAGACAATCGACAGGTAATTAGAATGGAGGCATCACAATGAATAGGGAAGACAACAAGGCTATTGAGAATGATTGGAAAAAAGTTAATCTAGAACTATTCGGGGTACAATATCCATTCTGTTCAAGCAGTGAGGCAACTCATAGTAAAAAAACGGTGGATAGAAACAAATAAGCCTGAATAGTATTCAGACTTTTTTTATTGGAGGAATCAAAAGTGACATTAAAAATCGTGTTATGTGGAACGCTAAGAGATGTTGAAAAGCGGATAGTACTTGACTATGAAATAATGTCTAAAATTTATCCTCAAGCCAATGTGGTTAGACATGGCCATACTATTGAAATTAATAGCACTTGGATTAGCAAGTATATCTCAGTTAGACAACTTAAAAATATTGATGGGCTAAAGCCAAGATATATGGAAGCTGATGTATCTGCATTCTTAGTAGCAACATCAAAGCAAATGAAACTCGCAACTGAATGGTATCAAAGTGTGTCGGTGATTAACTATGGCAAAGATGATTAACACAAAGTATGGCTACGTCACGCCACAAGAAGCGGAGATGGATGCCCACTTAGATAAATGGATGAAGCGTCGTGCTAAACAGCATGGCGCTTTTAGTTTGGAAAAGAAACGGAGAAAGCAACATGCCAAGGACAAGAAGATGCCGCTATCCTAACTGCCATGCGATGGTCACTTTCCCTGACCACTATTGTCAGCAGCACTATGAGCATGAAGCTGAGTACTTGGCTAGTCGGCAACGTTGGGCACGTAGCAATGATAAACAATACACACACAAGTACAACACGGTTACACGTTATCGTAATGAAGACAAGCGTCAACAATACAGCTTCTATCGGACAAGGCAATGGTCACATCTAAGGCAACGAGTCCTAGAGCGTGACCATTACTTATGTGCTTACTGTAAAGTGCAAGGCGTTATCACGCCTGCTAAGACAGCCGATCATATTGTGCCAATTGAGTTTGATGAAACGTTGAAAGCTAACGTTGATAACTTAGCTGTAATTTGTGGGAGCTGTCATCGTGCTAAGACGGACTGGGAACAATCATACTATGGCACCGGTCAAGGAAACGAGTTGCAAAACGTTACGCCAATCAATGATGTATCAGCAATCGTTGTGTTAATGAATGAGGAGTGATGAATGTGGAACGTTCTAAAGAAGAATATGAAGCTATTGCAAACGAGATATTAGCAGTTCTTATGAACCCTGAATCGTTTGCATCATTTAACGAAACAATTAATGATTATAACGCTTTTGGAATTAAATACATTGTCAAATTGGTAAATGACAAGTCACCGGAATTAATGAGCTGTGTTTATGATAAATATAGATTCGTGGGAAAATCAGAATTAGAAGTAATTGGCAAAGTCGCACGATACGTCTATCAACACACGACCATTAAGAAGGATGGAGAATCATATGAAGTAGTTATGCCAGATGTTTTAAACCAGTCTAATTGGCATCCTAAGGAATAATAAAACAATCATGTATAATTGGTCGCAACGGTAATTAAAACAACCCCCGCCCCCTCATACGACGCGAGAAGAGCACACACATTGCCGTTATTTTGTGATAGAAACAATTTTTGAAACTTTTTAGGTAGGGGGGGTCACCAAATAATGAAAGGAGAGATTAGTGATGAAAAAGTCGGATAAAGACGTCAACGACGGGCAATTAACGCGTACACCGCCAGCTTACTTGGGCCGGCAAGCTAAGGTCGTTTGGCGTCGATTAGTGCCTTTTTTAGAAGACAGTACCCCGGTTAAACGCATTGATAGCGGGCTTGTAGAGCAATATGCTTCCCAATATGAGATTTATCGCAATGCGTATAAACATATCCAGGAAAACGGTGAAGTCCAAGCAATCTATAAAACGTTACAAGATCAGACCGGTAAAAAAATCGGTCAAGACTTCGTGGGTTACAAGCGTAATCCCATGACACAAATTTACGATTCAGCGGTTAAAAATCTGACTAAACTAGGCGCTGAACTAGGCTTGTCGCCAAAATCGCGTAGTGATTTGTTAAAGCTGAATTTAGATGATCATAAAGACAAACGCAGCGTCGCTGATCGAATGAAAGAGTTTTTAGGATAGGCGGTAATTATGAAAGTTGATCTAACACAAACACACGATGTCTTGGGCGTTTACCAATCAATCGATTGGCAACCCATTAAAACGCGTTATAACGATGCTGGTACCAAATACGCTTTCTCAGTTTTAGATGGCGATGTTGTTACCGGTTATTTGATTAAGCTAGCTGCACTACGACATTTGCGTGATTTACAGCGTCAGGGAAGTGTTGACTTTCCCTTCCATTATTCAACCAAGAAAGTTTCACAGGTTTTGAAGTTTGCAGCAATTTGCCCGAATGTTGATACTGGTGAACCCACAAAACTAATGCCATGGCAAGAGTTTATTATGGCAATGCTGATTGGTTGGCGTAATGATGACGGTGGCAAGCGCTTTTCGCGAGCAATTGTTTCCGTTGCGCGGGGGCAAGGTAAAACTTATCTGATGGCGATTATCACTGCCTATAGTTTTTTAATTGAGTCATTGGGACTATCTAACCAAGACTATCTAGTTTCATCAATTAATTACAAACAAACGAGCAAGATTCTGGGCTACATTAAGTCAATGCTTGCTAAGATTGCAACTATTGAGCCATTTAAAACACTAATTCAAGATAGTGGATTAGATACACGGACGCTGTCCTCACAGGCCGATCAAGTCACAATGAGCAAGACTAATAACAAGCTACGGGCGATTAGCCATGAGGCTGGTCAGTATGACTCATTTCACTTTACAACTGCTATTTTTGATGAAATTGGTGAAGTAAGAACACGGCAGAAGATTTCTAAAATTGTTTCGGGCCAAGTTAAGGTGCGTAATAAGCAATTTATTCAAATTTCAACGGCATATCCTGATCCCAATGTCCCATTTCACGATGATGAGCGTATGATTCAGCAAGCCATGGAACAAGATTATTTGCGCGATGCTGATACATATTTGGGGCTTATTTGGTCGCAGGACAATCTGGACGAAACTTATAAGCCCGATATGTGGGTTAAAAGTAATCCCTTACTAGATTTACCAAGCCAACGAGAAGTGTTGCTGAACGGCTTGACAGATAAGCGCGATTCTGACGCTTTGTCGGGCACACTCAACGATTTCCAAAACAAAAACCTTAACTTGTGGCTAGAACAATCGACCGACAGCTTCTTGAAACTGCCTGACGTTGAGCGAGCTATTATATCATCATTTAGTTTTGATGATCGGCAAGTTTATATTGGTTTTGATTACTCGATGTTTAGTGATAACACGGCGCTAGCGTTTGTATTTCCTTATCGTGATAATAATGACAAACCACGATGGTTTATTTATCAGCATAGCTTTATTCCCTGGCAGAAAGCTGGTTCGATTGAAGCTAAAGAAAAGCAAGACGGTATTAATTATCGGAACTTAGCTCAAAAGGGATTTTGCACAATTAGTAGCCATCCTCAAGGACTAATCAATGACGAGCAAGTTTATCAGTGGTTACTTAACTTTGTTGAGCGGCATCGACTGGAAGTTGTTTTCTTTGGTTATGATGCGTGGGGGCTAACACCCACAATCAAGCAATTGGATTTGAATTCAGGGTGGCCATTGCAAGCCATTCGGCAGCGGACTAGTGAATTGAAGGATCCAACTAAGTTTTTGCAGACGATGTTTGTTGAAGGCTCGGTAGACCGCTTGGATGATCGAATTATGGAAAAGGCATTACTAAATGCTGAAATTTATGAAGACAAAATTGGTATTCAAGTCGATAAAGCTAAGGCCACATTGAAGATTGATGTGGTAGATGCGTTAATTGATGCCTTATTCCAAGCCATGTATCACTTTGAAGACTTTTCAGACGTAAACAATCCTGATAAACAGGTCGAACGTATGAACGAAAAACAAGTTCTTGAATGGTTTAATAACCCGGAGTCAGGATTGCTAGGAGATGATATTGATGATTTTTAAACAATTTTTTGCAACTATCTGGCATTATTTTGATGTACTGTGTTTCATTCTAGGCATGATTGCTGGGGTATATGCAGCCTTTTTATTGGGGCAGGCACAGGGCGTTCTAGCAATTGCTGTAGCTTTGTTTTTAGTTGGCTGGCTTTCGGAAGTCGTAACAGCTGGCCAAAAAGGAGGTGATTAACAATGCCTTTTTTTGAACCACCAACGGCAATAAATAATTCAGTTAGTATTCAAAGCGTGCCAGTAGAAGACGATAATATCGTTAATTTTCTGTCGCCAACTAGCAATAATGAGTATGTTAGTGCCAAAGATGCTTTGGAAAATTCAGATATTTATTCAGCGGTTAATCAAATATCTGGAGACTTGGCCACGATACAATTAATAGCCAATATGCCACGAGCACAAGGAATTCTAAACAATCCTAGCACGACAGCTAATGGGCACACGTTTTGGCAGTCTATGTATTCACAATTGTTATTGGGTGGTGAATGTTTTGCATATCGCTGGCGTAATCCTAATGGCTTAGATCTGCGCTGGGAATATTTGCGACCAAGCCAAGTGCAAACCTACTTATTAGATGATGGCAGTGGTTTAACCTATACGGTTACCTTTGATGAGCCTAATTTGGGCGTTCTTCAATATGTACCACAGTCTGACATGATTCATATTCGTTGGGCTAGTACCGATGGCGGTATGACGGGTAACAGTCCATTAAAAGCATTATCGAATGAGTTACAAGTCAAGAGTTCATCTAACAGTTTAACGTTGGCTGCATTAGCGCGTTCAATTAGTGCTCCTGGCGTCCTATCTATTCAGCACGGTGGGCTGCTGAGTGAGAAGATGAAGGCCAGCCGTTCACGTAACTTCATGAAACAGGTGAACAAGTCAAACGGTGGCCCGGTAGTTATTGATCAACTTGAAGATTACAAGCCACTAGAAATGAAAGCAGATGTTACTAAGCTGTTAAGCCAAACAGATTGGACGAGTAAGCAAATCGCTAAAGTCTTTGGCATTCCTGATAGCTATTTGAATGGCCAAGGCGACCAGCAAAGTAATATTGACCAAATTAAAGGCATGTACACGAACGCCCTTAATCGCTATTTACAGGCGATCTTAGCTGAGCTGGATAATAAGCTTAACGCTAAAATCACGGCCAATATACGGACTGCTGTAGATCCATTGGGAGACTCATTTGCAGCTACTCTATCAGGGTTAGCTAAAGATGGCACAATTGCTAATAATCAAGCAACTTGGTTATTACAGCAGACTGGTTATTTCCCAGATGAAATGCCTGCTGCTCAATCGGGAAAAGGAGGTGATAATGATGACAAAGAAAGTGATGATTAAAGGCGATATTGTTGATGATCAAACAGCCGGTTTCTATCAGTTCTTTGGAATGCCAGCAGTATCACCTTCGGGCGTTGCTGACATTTTAAATGATGACGATGACACTGACGATGACGACGGTGATGATGAAGCACTTGAAGTTGACATTGCTTCCAATGGCGGCGATGTTTTTGCGGCTAGTGAGATTTACACTATGCTAAAGAATTATGCTGGCAATGTAACAGTTAATATTCAAGGCTTAGCCGCTAGTGCGGCAAGCGTGGTTGCTATGGCTGGCGATCATATCAACATTTCACCAACTGCTCAGATTATGATCCATAAGGCTTGGTCACAACCAGCTGGTAATGCTGACGATCTGGAGCATGAAGCCAGTATTTTAAATGGCATTGATCAATCGATTGCCAGTGCTTATGAAGCTAAAACTGGCATGGATCAAGCTGACTTGCTACAGCTAATGGCAAATGAAACATGGTTAACCGCTAGTGATGCCGTCGATAAAGGCTTCGCTGACGAAATTATGTTTACTAATGATCAACAATTGCAACCGGTGAATGCTATTTCACATATTCCGCCTAAATCTGCAGTTAACAAGCTGCTGAATCTCATTTATAAGGCGGATAAGGATAAAACTAAGCCATCTAAAGAAGAAAATACTACTAATAGTCAATCTGCTGAATTACGAAACAGCAAATTGGCTATTTTATTTGGCAAAAATTAAAAGGAGGCCAACTAATGGCTAATATCAATACAATGAATGATGCCTGGATTGCCCAAGGGCAAAAGGTGTCAGACTTGAACGATAAGTTAAACGCAGCTGTCCTTGACGACAGCTTTGATCAAGAAGAATTTAAAGCAATGAAGCAAGATCGCGACAATGCGGTTGCCCGGCGTGATGCTTTACATGAACAATTGGAAGAAGAACGCAAGGCTCAAGAAATTGCCAATATGGATGACAAGAATAAGACCCCACTTGATGATGACGAAGAAGACATCAAAGCCAAGTTCATTAAGAACTTCCAAGGCATGATTAAAGGTGACCCTAAAGTTATGAACTTGGTAACTTCTTCTACCGACGAAGCTGGTAACGCAATTGGTTTGACTATTCCTCAAGATATTCAAACTGCAATTAATACACTGGTTCGTCAATATGACAACCTTCAACAATATGTTAATCGGGAAGCTGTTAGCACCCAGACGGGATCACGAGTTTTTGAAAAATGGTCAGATGTCACTCCATTGATTGATTTAGATGATGAAACAGCCACCATTGGTGATAATGATGATCCAAAGCTTACTTTGATTAAGTATGTAATTCATCGTTATGGTGGAATTACGACGGCAACAAATTCATTATTGAAAGATACTGCTGACAACCTTATGGCATGGCTTACCCAATGGATTGCTAAAAAGGTTGTTGTTAGTCGTAACACTAAGATTATTGAAGCCATGAATAATGCGCCAAAGAAGCCAACCTTAGCTAAGTTTGATGACATCATTGATATGATCAACACGGCTGTTGACCCAGCAATTAAGGCAACATCGTTCTTGTTGACGAACACGTCAGGATACAATGAGTTATGCAAGGTTAAGGACGCTATGGGAAATTACCTATTGCAACCAGATCCAACCCAGCCGGACCGCATGATTGTCCGCGGTAAGCGAGTGGTTATGATTGCTGACAAGTGGTTGCCAAATACTGGGACGGCAGCGGCACCAGTTTATCCATTGTATTATGGTGACTTATCACAAGCGGTTACTTTATTTGACCGAGAAAATGCGTCATTGTTAACGACTAATATCGGAGCTGGCGCCTTTGAAAAGGATCAAACTAAGATTCGTGTGATTGATCGTTTTGATGTTGAAGCTACTGATACGGAAGCCTTTGTTGCAGGTTCGTTCAGTAAAATTGCTGACCAACCGGCCAACTTTGCGGCGAGCGCTGCTACAACGACCCCTGCTAAGTAATTAGCCAACTATGTCGCCAATAAATACACAGTACAGTGACAATCTGGGCGGCTAAGTAAGGATGTGATTAAAGTGGCAGCCGATTTAGGAACATTAAAATCATCTTTGCGAATTGACGGGGATGATGATGACGAGCTGCTAAAAGGTTATTTGTCTGCAGCCACTAGCTACATTGAACAGGCCATTGGTGATGAAAATGGCGTTACGGGGTTCTATGAAATGGAAGGCGTGAATGACTTGTTTGAAACTGCTGTTTACGCCTTAGCTGGTTCATACTGGTATTACCGGACATCAATCACTTCAAACACCGTTAATCCAGTTGACTTAGTTGTTGATTCAATCATTGGCCAACTACGAGGTCTGTATAATCAAAAACAGGATGAGGTGGACGACAATGGCAATTAATAGGCTAACTCCAGTTGACTTTAACCAACGTATACAGATTGGCACTGTTAAAACTGTTCAAAATCCTATTAACGGAACTAGCAAACAGACATTTGTTAGTCAGTTTAGTTTATACTGTGTATCCTATACACGATCGATTGCATATTCATATCAACTCACAACTGAGCAATTAGAGCAAGTAGTGGTCATTATTAGGCACAATCCTAAAGTTTATGAAGGCATTAAATGCCAGTATAAAGGTAAACTTTACGATGTCATCAATGACAGCATGGATGATTCTAGTAATTATCTGTCTTGCGATTATTTGACGCTTAAACAGGTCACTAAGGGGGCCTAGCTATGGCAAACGATGATATGGCCGACCAACTAGCAAGCTGGCTTAAAGACGTCCATAAGCTAGTTCCCAATGAAGCTGAACAGGAGCGGATAACCAAAGCCGGCGCTAAGAAGTTAGCTGATAACTTGACGGAAGTCACGAGAAAGAAACACTATTCAAATCATAAAGACGAGAAGTACGGACACATGGCTGACAACATAAGCTATAACAGCAACGATATAGACGGCGAACACGATGGGAGCTCAATTGTAGGGTGGACTAATAAATACCATGATATGAACGCCATGAGGCTAAACGATGGGACTAAACATATTAGGGCTGACCACTTTGTTGATGAGAACTTAGCCGACAGCCAAGATGATATCTTTAACGCCATGCTAGATGAATATAAGAAGGAGGACGATGACTAATGCTATTACCAGTATCACAGGTAGCCAGCCTAGTTAACGCCCTCAATTTAACGTGGCTAGATAAAGTCTACCTTAATGAAATACCTAACGAAGATTTAGACAACACTACTAGTACAGTCATGCTATTGCAAGAGACCGATTCAAGCCCGGCCTACCTTGCAAACAACACGTTTAAAGGGTTAGCAATGGGTGTTGAGATTCAAATCTTCTACAAGGTTAACCTAGCCGATGACTTTAACCCATTGGAAGCTGAGATAGCTTTGATGAAAAGCCTTAAAGAGGCCGGCTGGTTAATTGTATCTAGTCAGCACCACACAACTGACCCGGATACCAACCAAGTGACCAAAACAATTTATGTAACTAAAAATGAAATGATTTAAAGGAGAGATATTTAAATGTCAAAACACAACATTGTAAAAGCAACTTTTGCTTTGCTAGATGATAATGGCGACTTAATTAAAGACGCTACCAAAGGTCTATCTACTGACGGAATCTATGTTGCCGATCACAATGGCGAAGGTTTCAGTCAAATCAATGTGACTGCTATCGAAGCGGCCGGGACGCCTGGTTGGGGGAATGGACAAATCAAACGAACAGCTTATGGTAAGTCTATGCCCACGCTGGCTTTAACCGCCTTAGATTTGGACTTCAAGATTAACCAGATGCTAAAGGGGTTCACACAAAACACCAATACAGGTGCCTGGGTTCGTCAGCTACCTAAGCCACATGTTGCGATGATTGCCGAATCACAATCATTAGATGGCGACATCTCAATTTATGAATGCTTTAACAATATCGAATTCGTTGAAGAAGCATCTAATAACAGTACTGATACCAACAGTGAAGCTGCTTACTCAACTGTCCTAAATGGTACCGTCTTAACGCCATTAAAGTCTAACATTTTCTTAGCTGCCAACGGGGTACAACAACCTTATATGATTGCCAAGTCAACTGATACTAACTTCGACCTAGACAAGCTTATGGCTGAAACGTTTGGCGGCTACACTAAGTCAACAAGTGGCACAACCGGTGGAGCGACTGGTAAATAGAACTAATTATCTAAAGGCTTCCTTAATTTGGGTGGCCTTTTTACATACCTAAAAATAAATGAAAGAGGTAATTTTTATGAAAATCAATGCTAAAAACTATTTTAAAATCAACAAGACGGCTGATGTAACGCCAACTAACAATATCATTCGATTAGCTACCAAAGTTCAAATTGGTATGTTGGAATCACAAGACACCGAAAAAGAAGTTACCGAACTAGACGCAATGAAAAACGGCCTAGAATTACAGGACGAAATGACCAGCTTTGTACAACGGGTTATGGGCTACACTGACAAGCAGATGGAAACGATTAACGATACCATCTCAATTGAACGGTTTGGCGAAGGTGTCGGTTACCTAATCATGCGGTTAAACGGTATCTCAGACGCTGATATTAAACTGTCTGAACAGAAGCAACGTAAAGCCATCGAAGACGCTAAGTCGTCAAAATAAGCCGGCACAAACGTAACGGTGAGCTTAAAAAGGAAGTCTTAAAGTTGAAAAACCAACAGGAAGACTTCAACTTACTAGCTAAACAATTATTAACCGAGGGGTTATCACCGAAAGAATTTGATGATAGCTCATTTTTTAATATGATGGCTAGTTTAAACGCTCGTAAAAAGGAAGACCGTGCTGAACTGGTTGACCCACTAGAATCCATTAATCAAACGTATGGCTTATAAGCGTTTGTGCCTAAAAGGAGGTTAAATAAATGGCTAAAAAAGTAGTCGGCCGTGAGATGACTAGTAAGGTTGGCCTAGATTCAGCAGAAGCTGTTAAATCACTCAAGACGTTGACAGCTGAGGTTAGAGCCAATACTAGCGGCTGGAAGGCTCAAGAGACGGCCTTAAAATCAGCTGGAGAGTATCAAAAGGCGGCCGCATCTAGGGTAGACGGGTTAGCTAAGTCAATGGAGATGCAAAAGTCTAAAATTGATGAGTTAAAGTCCCGTCAAGCAGGCTTAAACAGGGATACTAAAGATGGTGAAGAAACCTATCTAAAGCTGTCTGACCAGATTAACAAGGCAAGTCGGTCATACGACTCAATGGGTGGTCAGCTAGACCGGGCCAAGTCAAAGCTACAGTATTACAATTCAGGCTTAGCAGACCTACAAAAGGGCTATAAACAGAGTACAGCTTTAAGTGAGTCCTATGTTAAGCGCCTAGAAGCCGAAGGTAGGTCAGCCGAAGCCAACAAGGCTAAATTGGGTGGTTTAAAACAGGCCTATTCTAACATGGAGGCTCAGTATAAGGCCCAAACTAGCGAACTGGAACGAATTAAGACGGCCAGCGGTGCTACTAGTGACGCTTATAAACGTCAGCAAGTGCGTGTTAATGAAACCGCAACAGCCATGGCTAAAGCTAAGACTAGCCAAAACGAGCTACTTAAAGCGATGGAAAAAGAACCTCATGGATTTATGCACGGTGTTCGTTCTAAGCTTGATAGCATTGATGACAAGGCTAAGAAGACATCTCATTTATTCGGTACAATTCTAGGCGCCCATTTAGTTGCTAATGGGATTACCAATGCTTTGTCAAGTATGACGGAATCTTTTGGCGAACTTACTAGTGCTGTAACAGAATATGATAACAAACAACGCACAATGACGGCCACATGGACTACTTTAACCGGTTCAAACGGAAAAGGTAAACAAATGGTCGACATTGGTAATGGGTTAGCTTCGGCTTTCAATCAAAATATCAATGTGGTTGATGAACTTAACCAGTCGTTCTATCATGTGTTTGATAATGCACCACGGACTAAAGAATTAACTAAGTCCATCTTAACGCTGGGTGATACGCTTAACCTAAGTGATGAGAATGTTACCCGACTAGGCACTAACTTCACTCATATGCTATCAAGTGGCAAGATGCAGCTTGGCGACTTCAACATGATTAATGACCAATTGCCAATGTACGCTGAAAAGATGTTGGAGTTTGAAAAGAAGCAACAGCATAACAGTAAGCTAACCATGTCAACACTACGTGACCAGATGAGTGCCGGCAAGATTAGTGCTAAAGACGCTGAAGAAGTTATGAACTCACTTGGTGGTAAGTATGCCAAGGCTTCAGAAAACTTGATGAAGACCATACCCGGTATGGAACGATCAATCAGAACTCAAATGCCGGCGTTATTAGACGCAATTTACAAACCAATTGCCAATATGAAATCTCCGTTAATGGGCCAGTTTACCAAGTGGATTGGTGATAAGAATACTAAAGCTGAGTTTAAAGATGTTGGCAATGCGCTAGCCTTGCAGATTAACAACATAACTAAAGCATTTGCCGGTAAGAATTTCAACGTTGGCAATACGCTAGATAAAATGTTGGCTAATCTAGCAAAAGGCATTGATAAAATGGGCGCTAATATTGTTGCTCACAAAAAAGAGATTAAGTCATTCTTTAGTTCGATGAAGACTGCTTCTAAGACATCATTCAATGTGTTTGTACAATCCCTCAAGGACATCGAACCTATACTGAAGATTGTTGGTGGATTTGCTGAGAAGCACCCTAAAGTATTCGCTGGTTTAGCTTCTAGTGCCTTTGTAGCAAGTAAGGGTATATCTGCATTAAAGCTAGCCTTCAGTGGCTTAGACTTGGCGAAGGGCCTAGGTGGCAAGCTCAGCCGGCTTGTGTTCAAACCAAAGGTTGATGGCGCTGAAGGCAAGCGCGAACTAACCAAGTTTGCAAGTTTTGTTAAGCGTTCAGGAACTGGAATGGGGCACTGGTTAAAGATGGCTGCTAGTGTAACCACCACTAAGGCAAAAGGTGCGCTTAGTAGTATGTGGACACACACTAAATCAGTCGGTGGCAAGATTGGTAAGGGCTTGAAGTGGACGGCTAAGATCGCTTATAAGGGCGCTTCTAAGGCATTCAGTGTGCTAGGTGCTGGCATTAAAACACTAGGTAAGTCATTTCTATCATTGGGAAGGCTATTATTAGCTAATCCAATCGGCCTAGTTTTAACCGCTGTGGTTGCTTTAGGTGTAGCATTCTACGAGGCTTACAAGCACATTAAGCCGTTCCGTGAATGGGTTAACAAGACATTTAAGTCAGTGGTTAACTTTGGCAAAGGTATCGCTAAATGGGGTTCAAATGTTGGCAAGTCGGTAGGCAAAGCGCTAGGTAAAGTTGGCAACACCATGGGTAAATGGGCTAAAACCACTACCGGTTTCTTTAAAAAACACAAGACCGAGATATTAACTACTTTGATTAACCCATTTGCAGGCTTAGCTACATGGTTCTTAAAGGACACTAAAACTGGTAAGAATATTCAAAAGTGGTCTAAAGGTTTTAGCAAAGACATTCAAAAAATGGGCTTTAAGAAGGCGATGGACAAACAGGTCAATGACGCTTCTAAGGCGTTTAGCAAGACTAAGTTCGGCAAGTGGTTTAAGACCGTTTCAGATAGTTTCAACACTTGGAAGTCTAGCTTTAAAAAGAGCTGGAACGGTCACTGGTCAGCCATGGGTAAATCGCTCAGGAACAACTGGAACGGTTCCGTTAAGAACACTAGGAACTTCTTTAGCACCGTTGGTAAGAAGTGGAATGGCTTTAAAAACAGCTTTAGAAAAGGTTGGAACAGCCATTGGAATGCTATGACTAGGAACTTGCATGGTGCATGGAACAGTTCCTATAAGCACACTAGAGACTTCTTTTCTAGCATGGGTAAGAAGTGGGACGGTTGGAAGTCTAGCTTTAGAAAGAGCTGGAACAGCCACTGGAATGATATGCGTTCCAACTTAAACCACTACTGGAACAGGTCAATTAAACATACTAGAGATTTCTTTAGTAGTATGGGATCCAGATGGGTTGGATGGAAAAAGAGCTTTGCACATAGTTGGAACAGTCATTGGGACACCATGCGATCTAATCTGCATAGCTATTGGAACAAAGACTTGAGCCATACTAGAGTGTTTGGCCATTCAATGGGTGACTGGCTCTCAACATTCAAACATTCATTCAAATCAGGCTGGTCTAGTTTAGGAACCGGCGTTGAGAATATCTTCAAAGGTCTTTGGAAGGATTTAAAGAATTTTGCTAAAGATGGCATGAACGATGTTATCGACATTATCAACGGTGGGATTAATGCGGTTGATAGTGTCATCCATACATTTGGTGGTAAGAGGAAGACTATCGGTGATTTAAGCCATGTTCATTTTGCCGAAGGTACTGGTATGTTTAGTGGGTCGCGGAATCCGATTACACGCCCTACTATGGCAATGTTAAATGATGGTAATGATAGCCCTCAAACTGGCAACAAAGAAATGGTCATGCTACCTAATGGTGACTCAGGCATTGTTCAAGGCCGTAACACTAAGATGATGCTACCCGCTGGCACTGAGGTATTGAATGCCAGTGAGACAGCCATGTTAATGGCAATGCAAGGCGTGACTAAGTACGCTAAAGGGACTGGATTATTTGGTGACATTTTAAACAGTGTCACTAGTGGCATTTCAGGTGTGACTAGCTGGGTTGGTAAAAAGGTAGGCAGTTTAGAGAAGTTATTCAAGACCGCTGAAAATATTATTGCTCACCCAATTAAGTCACTAGAAAACCTGTTTAGTTGGTCTTCTAAGGGCGTCTCAGGTGTCATGAGTAACATTGGTCACGGCCTATTTAATGGTGTTGAAAAACAAGCTAAGACGTGGTGGTCAACCCTATGGGGCGGCGTTAGTGACAGCCTAGACAGTGGTGCTTCTAGTTCTACGCTAGTTAATGCGATGATGAAATATGGCGCCACAAACAAGTATGTTTACGGTGCTGAGGGCCCTAGTGCGTTTGACTGTTCCGGCTTAGTTGAGTACACGCTAAAGAAGCTTGGAATTAGCTTCCCACGGACTAGTGGCGAGCAGTATAGGGCGTCTAAGTATGTCAGCAATCCTAAACCGGGTGACTTGGTATTCTTTGGCCCAGGTGGTAGCGATCACGTTGGGGTATACACCGGTAATGGCGAGTTTTACAGTGCTGAAAATGAGCATGATGGTATGGGTATCAGTAAAGTTCATGGCGGTGGCTATGGGTCGTTTGCTGGCTATGGGCGAGTACCTGGTTTATCAGATAGCGCTAGCTCAGATAAGTCTTCTAAATCTAGTGGGCTGTTAGGCACCATTAAAAAGCAAGTTGGCTCAGGCTTTTGGAAGTTCATCAGCAAGTTAGCCGATGAGTTTGGCGATGGCGGTAGTAGTAACCCCGGTGGTTCAGGTGTTCAACGTTGGAAGCCAGACGTTATCAAAGCGTTGAAGAAGAACGGCTTTGAAGCCAGTGCTAGTCAAGTCTCGGCTTGGATGAAGGTTATTGCACGTGAATCAAACGGTGACCCGTCAGTGGTCAACAATTGGGACGCTAACGCTAGAATGGGTATTCCATCTAAAGGGCTGGTTCAAACTATCCAGCCAACATTTGATGCCTACAAGTTCCCTGGTCATAACAATCCACTTAATGGTTATGATGACTTGCTAGCTGGTATCCACTATATGAAGGCTAAATACGGATCAGGTGCTAGTGCGTTTGATCGTGTTAGTGGGCCTGAAGGTTACGAAAACGGTGGCATCATCAACACTAACCAGTTGATTGAGGTTGCTGAACACAACAAACCTGAAATGGTGTTGCCGTTGACTAATAAATCACGGGCTAACCAGTTAATTGCACAGGCTAGTCAGGTGGTAAATGGCAATACTAGCACACAGGTTGCGTCTACTAACAGTGAAAGTAATGAGAAGCTTGATAAACTAATCAGCTTAATGTCAGCCATTCTAGGCAACATGGGCAGTGTTCAAGCAGTCATTGCTAAATCCGATGTGGTTAATGCCGTTAAATCTGACAATAAGACAGCTTCACAGTATTCACAAATGATGGGCTATTAAAGCCATCAATCAAAGGGTCGTCCTTAAATGGGCGCCCTTTTTACATAGCTAAACTTAAAAAGGAGGTTAAATCGTGACCTTACAACGAGATGATTTTGAATATGCCAGTTTAAATAGCCGGGACGATTTACAAGTTGAGATGGGTAACGTGGTATTGCCTAGTGCACCGGCCATGGCTGAACAGGTGACTGATATACCGGCCATGTATGGCAATCAATTTAATGGCACCGATTTTACTAGCCGGACGATTAGTATACCGGTATCCATTTACTGTGCTGATAACCAAGATGCCTTTAATCAGATAATGCACAATTTAAGCGGGTTGTTGTTAAGTGATGACCCTAGCGATAATGGTAAAGAGTACCCACTAGTATTTGGCTTTGAACCTAAAGTGACATATTGGGGACATATTACCGCAATTAGTGACCCAGCCCCGATTAACACGGGTATGTATGACATGACGGTAACCATTACCTTTGTGCAATCTGACCCACGGGCAACCTTACCACAGGTTGAAACACCATTAAAGAACGGTTTAAATACAATCACTGTTGATGGTACCGCTAGAACAGAGCCGGTTATTCAGGTCATACCTAAGCGGGATTTAAAACACATTGGTTTCACCTTAAATGGTGGTGAATATGGACTAGGGCCAGATAGTGATGAGGATCAAGCGGTGGCAGTACAGCCTTACACGCAAGTTGTGAACAGCGACGTATTAAATACCATGGCTGAGTGGACTAATGATGCCAATGCCATTGCTCAGATGAAGACCGCCGGCAAGTACATTTATCAAGGTGAAGCTGATAGCAACCGAGATACCCAAGTGTTAATGGTCAAGCTAGCTAATGGGGTTAAACAGTATGGTAGCCATCAGCCAGACTGGTATGGTCCCGCTGTTCGCTTTACCGGTATGACTAACAGTTTAACCAATTATCGAGTTAAAACTAGAATCCACCACATTAAGCACTCAGGTACTCATAATGGGCGTGCAATGGGGCGCGTGGAAGTCCTGTTGTTAGACCCTAATGGGGCAACGATTGGTCGCTTTGGTCTAGCTGATACTAATTCTGGCGGTACACCAACTTGTTACTTACAAATCACTAAGCCGGGTGGCACGTTTGCCGGCGGTGATGGTAAACATGAGACGTTCTACAATGGCAAAGGCCCATCAGGTAGTTCCAGCAATGGCCGTGACCAGAAGATTAAAATTAAAACTGGCACTACGACTAAGACAGTGGTTAAAAGATCACGCAACAAGCATGGCAAAGTAACCACTAAAACCATTAATAAAAAAGTCGATAAGTATATCACGGTCGTCAACAAAGAAGAAAAGTCGGCGCTAAGCACTAGTTGGCTAGAACTCGACTTAATCAAAAATGGCAAGGTATTTAGCTGGTCAATCACGCAATACTACACCAGTGGCAGTCATAATGGGCAACCATGTAAAGACCCTAAACGGTTCCTAATTGTTCATGGGACATTTGTTGATAGGAATTCAGATTATCAATCGGCTTTAGGCGGTATCGGCGGAGTATTCTTTAAGCACTCGATTGCCGAGGATGATGAAAATATCGGCTATGAAAACCCGTTTATGTCAATCACCCACCTAGATATTTACCAAGTTAATGATGTAGCTCAGGACGCACCTAAGTACATTGCTAATGCCGGTCAAGAGATCGTGCTAAATTGTGAGACTGATAGTACCACGGTTGGCGGTAAGCTAGCTAGTCCAATCTGGTCAACGGACTATCCCAAGCTTAGTCCGGGGGTTAATAGTCTGACGATGATTGGTGACTTAGATGACGCACAAATAACGCTTAAATATCTACCCAGATTACTATAGCAACACTTAAAGGCTTACCACTTGGGTGGCCTTTTTACATAATTAAAATAAGGAGGTTAACAGATGGCTTTAAATAACCAGTATTTAATCCTAGATTCAAATTTAAAGCGAATTGGTACTCTAACTGTGGATGGTGCCACTAAGTTCTCTAATGACAGCGTCAGGATTCAACTAGCCGACTCAGATACAACTAGCACTAGCTATGATGATGACATCAACGTGGGTACTAATGACACGTTTAACGGCACGATTAACCTAAATGCTCAGTCTAAGAAGTTTGACCATCAAGGCTCATTAGACGTGCTTCAAGGTCAACCTGATTCAGACAAGGTAGTGGCTGGTAACAACTTAGCTTATTATGATGCCTTGTCGGGTCATTGGTATGTCATGCGTATATACAGCGTGGAAGAAAGCAATACCGCCGCTGTTAAACACGTCACAACGGCTAACTTTACCAACCTATGCTTGTACAATTTAGCTCATCATTATCCTATCGCTAATACAGCTAGTGCAAGTACGATTCAGACAGCTTTTAACGAGTGTTTTAATGCCACTGGATGGACGCTAGACTATCAGACGACTAATGTGATGACCCCAACGATTACCATTGACGGTAAAACGAAAGCTAGTACGCTGATTCAGACACTAATCCAGACTTATAACGTTGAGATTGACCCTTATGTTGAGATCGATAGCCAAGGTAATATCACAAAAAAGGTATGTGTCATTACTGATCAGCTTAATGCTGACGTGGTCTATAACGAGGCAGTATTCGGCAAGAACATGACTAGTATTAAACGGACAACGGTATCAACACCTATTACTAAGCTGATTCCTTATGGGGCAAACGGTAGCACGATTGCAGTGGTCAATAATGGTAAGCCCTATATCGTTGATGATGAGGCTAATCAGAAATATAACCCTGATTGGCAAGCCGGACTGTATTATGAAGCCATTGTTACTGCTAATCAGATTAGTAACTCAGCCGGTTTAAAGTCATGGGCTCAGGATATGCTTAAACTGTATAACCACCCTAGAACGTATTATGAGGTAAATGTAACACCTAACTTTAATCCACCATTAGGCGCCACAATTAGGTTTAAAGATGAGTTAATTGATCCGGTATTAGACGCTAGTGGCCGGGTTATTCAGCGGACAATCAGCTTTGCTAACCCTTATGGCAACACGGTTGGCTTTGGTGAGTATACAACTGTTCAAGCTGCCACCCCAGCATGGATGGAACAATACCAGAATGCGCTCAGTAAGGCGGTTGATGAAGCTAAGAAGGACGCTAGTTCAATTAAACCAGCTGCTTTAACACCTGACGGTAACAATTTCACGGATACTACGCAGACTAAGCGCTTAATCTTACAGGCTTGGGAAGGTAGCACCAATATTTCATCATATATTGACAGCAAGGGCTTTATATGGCGCCGTTATAATACCGATGGCACAGTCGATAGTAGCTATAAACAAACGGGCTACCTAATTAATGCAACTAGTAACGCTGTTGGTACCTTACACGGCACAATTGAATCCGACTATATCCAGGATGACCCCGAGATTAAGCTAGACACCACTGGGATTAGCTATTTAGGCGTCTATGGTCCCGATGATAATGGGGCGCATTCAGCGACCCAATATATGGCACGTTTAAGCAATGGGCAGTACCTAACTAGTCGGGCTCGTGATGACAGTGGGTCTAGTGATACCATGTTTGCTTTACAGGATAGCAAGTTTGCCGTGCAGTCAGTGATGTTACAAGTCCATGGGCAACATGGTGGGACATTCGGCGTGCAGGAGGTCAATAACACGGTCTATATCTGGAACATTGTGAGCTTAAAGAACGATGGTAATTACATTCTCGTGCGGTTCCCATATGTAGCGGGGCTTACTTTACAGCCTACCGATAGTCGTGTTCAACAGATTATGGCACTCAAAGGTTACGGCCGAATTAACTATGACCGTCAACATGATATGGTTTCAATCGGTTATAACAATGGTAGCACAGACATTCTCAAAGCTAGTGACCTGCTAGCCGGCAATTACAACGTGCTATACAACTTTAATATCACGGATTATGGGATTGATTTTAATAAGAATACTTACCAATCGGAGTGTTTAGACTTCCCATACTTCTACTTTGCGGCTGGTGGTGGTGAAGCTGAAACAACCGATGACCCCCATAAAGTATGGGCGTTAAATGTTGTGCATAAAGGAGCCGAGTTTGAAGCTTACTTTGACAATGATATGGTAATGCCCAACCTAACTGATGAAAGCCGTGAAGTGGAAACTTGCAACGTCTTTTACCAAGGCACACAGGCCTACTTGTTAGTGACCTTTAACACGCGGGTACTAGAAATTGACCCCTATTCAGTTGAAAAGGAAAAGGTGTACACAATACCCATTACGAAACGATCGGCAGCTAGTGTGATTGATAAGGGGACAATCAATGAAAATGATAGCACGGCTGATTAGAAGGGAGGTGAATTAAATGGCTGAATCTAACGCAACTCAGGTCATTCTAACCGATGATGGCATTAAAATTATCAAGGCTCAAAATACGGCTGACAATGCAGCTAGTCAGGCAGAAAATGCTGATAGTGCCGCTTTAATCGCACAGTCTACAGCGAATGCCGCTAAATCAGCCGCAGATAGCAATTACAACTACGCCAATTCAGAAATAGCCGTCCAGTCTAATGCTACTGCTAAGGCTCAAAGTACAGCTGATAATGCCTTTAGCCAAGCTCAAGCAATTGGTAGTCAAGCTAGTGCTGAAATAAACAGCAACTCTACAGCTACTGCTAAAGCTAAAAGTACGGCTGATAATGCCTTTAGCCAAGCAACTACAGCAATAGACAATGGCAAAGTAACTAGTCAAGCAGTGACAGACCTAAAAGACGGTTCCAAGCTAACGATTGCTGACCTAGAAAATGGACTAGCTACCAAGGTTGCTAACTCAGACTATGCTAGTTACAAGGTTCAGACAGCTAGCCAGATAGCGCAGAAAGTTGATAATGGTGCTTTCTCAGCCTATCAAACGACTACCGCTGACTTAATAGCCCAAAAGGTGGCTACTAAGGACTTTTCAGCCTACCAAGCTACAACTGCTAAGTCGATTGATAGTAAGGTGTCGTCTAACGACTTTAACACGTACAAGACACAGACTGCTGACCTGATTGATGACAAAGTTTCTAGCTCAGAGTATGCGTCTGACAAAACACAGACTGCCAGTGAGATAACTGATAGAGTAAGTAATAGTGCTTTTTCAACTTATCAAACACAAACAGCTAGCCAGATAGCCCAGAAAGTTGATAATGGCACCTTCTCAGCTTACCAAACAACTACCGCTGGCTTGATAGCCCAAAAGGTAGCTACTAGTGACTTTTCAGCCTATCAAGCTACAACCGCTAAGGAAATATCTAGCAAGGTAGAATCTAGTGACTTTCAAACTTATCAAACACAGACTAAGGATATGATTGCTAGCAAGGTTTCTAAATCAGATGCTAATAATGCCAACTTAATTCCATATTCAAGCAACTTTACTACCCCACTTACTGGTTGGACATTAATGAACTGGGGGGCAACTGACCGGAAACTATCAGTGACTACACATACTTTCTACCAGAACGGCACTGGGGCACTGCTTTATTTAAATACAGCTCAAAATGGTACTGCTGCCGCTGGCTCAAATCGTTTTCCATTATCACCAAATACAACTTATACATTCCAATTTAAAGCTTTTGCATCTTCTAATGTTGTCGGTGCAAATGTCTATTTGTTAACTAGGACTTATGGGTCTACTAATGATTACGATATCGTTCACGGACTGTTTACGAATTTGGTAACTTCTCCGTCACATATTGACCAGTATACGGTTACTTTCACAACTGGAGCTAATGATAACGAAGGCTATATTCGAGTTGACAACATCGGGTCTAATAATAGCGCTTCTTCTGGTTTATTCTTTACAGAGCTAAAACTAGAACTTGGTGGTGTGGCCACACCTTACGTATATGGTGGTCAAGACTCTATGATTTCTCAAATGTCTGATGATATTAACCTTAGAGTTACTAAAGATGGCTTGATTGACCAGATTAATATTCAGGCCGGTAATACCCTAATATCATCTAGTGGTCAACTAACGCTAGCTGCTGACACGATTTACTTTGATACTAAGAAGCCAGTTATAATTCCTAACGCGAATATTACTGATACATTAAACGGTAAAACATTCCATGATGGTGACATTATCAATGACGCTAACAATACTAGTAATTTTTATCCATTCACCATTGAACCTACTGGCAAAGCTTCCACGACACTCTTTAACTCAATGGACGCTCTAAGGACAGAGATGAGTGGTGGCGGACTAAGAACCATGTATCGCGCCATAAACTCTTCCGGAAGTCAATATGAAGCTTATGATGGCAATTTTAGTGGCGATATAATTTCTTTGAACTCTGGCTTTACTAATGGCAAGGATATGTCATTCTCACAATCTGTTTCCGGTAATCAATTAACTGGTCAGGTTATTCTTAGCCCATTAGATGGTATTCATTTATGGGGTAGTACGCAATCTATTCATTTTAGCGGCCTTCAAATGAACGGCACGGGTATTACTTTTAACAGTTATGGCAACATTATTGCAGACCAAGCTTCTACTTGGTGGCGAGTTACCAATTTTTCTGGATCTGATATTGCAAACTTTGGTACTGACACGGCTGGCTCTAATGTGATTCAGTTTAACCGTGAGCTAGATATTGGTAACTTCCACATCAATACCGGCCATACGTTTACTAGTGCTGATAACGGTGATATTCACTTTGCTAAAGGTGGAGGCGGTGCCGCTAACATCTATGCTGGTGCCGTTAACTATACTAGCTTAGTTAAATCGTCCCTATTAAGTGTCAAGCGGGACGTTCAAAAGGCTGATACGGCCTATTGGGCACAACTAGTTAACTCAATTGACTTGGCAACATACCAATACAAAACCGACGATAATACCAGTCATTCGCGATTATCTAGCATTGTTGACGACGTTAATGTAACAAAACAGTGGCAATTGCCAGATGTATTTATTAGTCGTGATGAAAACGGCAGGTTAAATGGGGTGGATGACAGTGTGCTTTTAAATGCCACCCTAGCTACGGTACAGGAACAACAAAAGCAGATTGACCAATTAAATGGTCACAACATGGAATTGGAAGCTAGATTAAACAAATTGGAGGCAAAATTAAATGGATAGCATTTTGATTACAAATTATAAACCAGATTACACGAACAATATTATGACTATTAGCATTCAAATTAACACGCTGGGGATCAGTTCACAGGTAAGTATTACCATGGATGAATTTAACACTGCCATTGCTGGAGGTGCCGGGGGAGCAGATAGGGTTAAATTGAAGGTGTTGAACACACTAATTGACAGTCTGACCGCTTTAAAGCCAGTTACCACAACCACACAGGAGGCTTAAATTATGAATATCGATGCACAGGCTTTGATTAACAAGCTGACGAGTAACTATGCCCAAGCGATTGCCCTTAAAGACCAGCAGTTAGCGATGGCTCAAGTTCAAATCGATCAGCTTAATGCCAAGTTGGCTGAAAAGGAGGCACCTAAAGATGGCGAAAACGCTTAGTTTTACCGATACTTCACCACAGACTGTTAAAATTGGCGATACCACCACTAGCTTTACGTTAATTTGTGGCAATGATAACGTGGCAACGGACTTAACTAATGCCACTTCAATTACCGTTAAATTGGGCAATGCTAGTGGCTATCTTAAATCAGCCACTATTGACCCAACTAGTTTAACGGACCCAACGACTGGTCAAGTTACCGTTACCTTTAATGCTGACTTGATGACTAGTTTACCAGCTGGCAGCTATTCCATTGAAGTCTGGGTGGTTGATAGTACTGGGACGTCAATCTACCCTAGTGATGGGTCAACTGGGTTTGCTATTACCAATAACATTCAAAGCGCCAATGGTAGCACGATTACCAAGATTACCTTTGATGACTTTGTTAAAGCAATGAATAAAGCCGCAAGCACAATTAAGTGTCCCAAGGGTGACAAGGGTGATAAAGGTGACACTGGCACTGTTGATAATGCTGGCTTGACCACAGCACCAGCTTTTGTTGAGCTTCAAACGCAAGTTGATAATAGTGCAGTTGGAACAAATTTATATGTTGATACTCGTGACTTTGACAATCCGAGTGCATGGGCTCATTGGGGGAGTTCTTACAAAACTGGAGAAAAATTTAAGGGACTAACAGTCATGGGAACGGAAGCTAATTGGTCTGGTCTAGGACAAATTATACAGGTCAAAAAAGGTGAGACTTACACCTTCTCAGCGTATGTGAAATACCAAAGTGGTACTGGAAATTCTAAAGTATTTTTTGCAACTGATAGTGGTCTTAATGTTGTCAGCATTGGGAACATACAGGTTTCTTTAAATGAAACATGGCAAAGGGTCACGGGAACTTTTACAATAATCGTAGACGGACAAATAAGTCCTCGTATTGAAAGAACTGATGACAACGCTAATACCTTGCTCATTGCGGGGCTAAAGCTTGAACGAGGGTCCAGGGCAACTGACTGGTGCCCTAATCCATCAGAAATTTTGACACAATCAGATTACGCAAAAATAAAAGCAGCTATTGTAGCGCTAGGAGGTTCTTTATCATGAGTTTTGATTTAAGCAATTTTTTAACAGAAGGGTTAATTGATAGTATTAACAATGGATTGATTCCATCTGATTTGGCAACTGTATATGCTGGCAATTATCTAGTAAAATCACTGATTACCCAAACTCAGGTTACTCAAATATCAGATGCAATTACAGCCTACAAAGCTGCACAGGTATCAGCTACCGTAGATAATAACAGCGTACAAGTAGGAGGTAACCTAATTGAATAAGCGCAAGTTGAAGGCACTCGTCTTAATGGTGGGCGCCATTTTTATGGCCTTTTTTATGTTCAATTTAAACAGTCAGGCTTCAACTAGCCGTGACCAAGGGGTTGATTGGTCTAAGTTTCAAAGCAATAGTGGTGTATTCGGCTATAGCACCGATAAGTTTGTATTCTCACAGGCGGGTGGCTTTTATGGTGGCACTAACATCCCTCAAACCACTTATGCTAGCCAAGTGGCTAGTGCTAAACAGGCTGGCAAACGGGTGCACACCTATTTATGGGATGGTGTTGGTGGCAATATGATCAATGCCAAGGCGATGATGGCCTATTACTTGCCACGAGTTAAGACACCCAAGGGTAGTATTGTAGCGCTAGATTACGAGAACGGTGCTTCTTATAGCGTGACAGCCAATACTAATGTCATTCTAGCCCAGATGGCTCTCATTAAAGCGGCCGGCTATACACCGATGCTGTACTCCGGTAAAGCTTACCTCAATGCTCATGTTAATGTGGCTGATATTGTACGTGCCTATGGTAATTGCCTGTGGCTAGCTGAATATCCGGACTATCTGGTGAGAACTAAGCCGGATTATAACTGGTTCCCTAGCATGGACGGCGTGGCTATCTTCCAGTTCACTAGCACTTACAAAGCTGGCGGATTAGATGGCAATGTCGATTTAACAGGCATTACCAAGTCAGGCTATACGACTGCTAGCAAGGCTAAAGCACAGGCCAACGTTAAGAAGGCTCAAAAGGCTCAGGCAGCTAAGGTCGTTAAATACAGCCAACGTGGGGTGTTCTACCCTAACCGGACACTAGCTGTTCGTTACACGGATAGCGACAAGGTACGTCAAGTGGCTACCTATTACAAGGGTGAGAGTGTAATTTACAATGCTGTCATTATTGAACACGACTACTACGTCTGGGCGCGCTACACCCGTTCAAATGGCCTGTACGGCTTCATCAAGCTAGGTGTCACCAATGGGCCAGCCTACGGGAAGCGAGTTGTTGGTCAGCTGGTTAGTCATACGTATTACACAGTCAAGTCTGGCGACAGCTGGTGGACAATCGCTCAGCGCAACGGCCTAAGTATAACTACATTAGCTAGTCAGAACGGCAA
>OAWY01000116.1_pt1 | contig 68129 bp, 64 predicted proteins | sample 1495591 | NCBI WGS metagenome assembly OAWY01 (sample SAMEA2580283, study PRJEB22360) | human gut metagenome | biome: human gut; feature: human-associated habitat; material: faeces | place: Denmark | collected 2008/2010
CCATTATCAAGCTGGGTTGGCTTGTGTGCCGGCTTATGCCCGCCGCATCGTTCGTTCTTTTTGAATAGCGACGATCTTGCCATCTTGAAAGGTCAGAACGGGTTTAATGCGTAAGAGGTTGCCAACGAGTCCAGAAGCGTTTGAGAGCCGACCAGTCCGAACCAAGTGACTGAGATTATCGACAACAAAATATACGCCGGTTGTTTCACGGATTTTTTTGAGCTGAGCAATAACTTGTTCGGGTGAGTATCCTTCAGCGACTAATTTAGCAGCTAACAAGACCATGTAAGCTTCTCCACCAGCCGTAATTAGTGAATCAAACGGATAAACCTTGATGTTGGTTACGTTTGGCAGGTAACTTTCGAGATTAGTAATAAAGCTGGTGATACCAGAAGAAAGATGGATACTAATGACAGCATCATAGCCCGCCTTTGCCAGCTGATCATAAGTCGTTTGCATCTGACCAAGGGTAATCTGAGTGGTCGTTGGTAACTCAGGCGCGGTACGCATTCGTTCATAAAATTCTTTGGACGTTATTTCGACGTTTTCTAAGTAGGTTTGGTGACCAAAAATAACAGTAATTGGGACGACGTGAATATGATACTTTTCAACATCGGCCGCTGAGAGGTAGCTTGCGCTATCCGTTACAATTGCGGTTTTCATTTTTCCCCCGCTTTCATTTGGTGAAAGTATTGCCTAACATTATAACGCTTGTCAGTAGTTGAAAGCTAGCTTTGATGAATAGATTAAGGCGATTAATGTTTGAAATTCTCAACAACTAACGTCATAATGAGAATCATTAAATGGGGGAGGGCACAGGATGACCAAACGAATTGAGATAAAACCGGCAACAGCTGCGGATCAAGCAGCGCTGGCTGAAATATATTTAGTGGACCGTCAGCAAGATTTTCCATGGGTCACTGATCCACAACTGCAAGATTTTAACGAAGACAGCCGTGGTGAATTCGTGCTGGTCGCGTGGATTGATGGTCAGCGGGCTGGCTTTTGTTCGTTGTACCGGCTGGCCAACTTCATTCATCTGCTTTTTGTGGCCCCAGATTTCCGCCACTTGAAAGTTGGTGAGCGGCTACTGACAGAAATGCGCCAGTATGCAACCGAACCACTCACGTTGAAGTGTGTGATGGCCAACGAAAATGCCCTGCGATTTTATGCGCAAGTAGGGTTTCGAATTGTCAAAGCAGATGCGGACGCGCTCCCACCAAATTATACGTTGCGTGATACGCATACTGAGCAGTACGTGGCATTAGTGGATGTTATGGCCAATGAACGCAAGCTTAATTAATCTAATTTATTTTTAATTTTAAGGTTGACATTGTGATAATCTGGCGCTAGAATCTAATCATTAATTAAATTTAGATTAAAAACCGTGATAAGGAACGGTGCTAAGCTGGTTAGTTAGCGAGCTGCGGATTGGTGTAAGGCAGTCAATACCACTTAACATAGATCACCTTGGAGTTGCGCCTCGAAATTCGTGGAGATGGTGCTGGATGGTACCCATTAATGTACCGGCGTATCGCAATTGCTGTACGTACTAAGGTGACTATTGTGAAGTAGTCGCGAATAAAGGTGGTAACCCGTTCTGGACGTCCTTTAATTAACTCATAGGAGTTAGTTAAAGGACGTTTTTTTATGATTTAAAGGTGGTGAGGAGTATGGAATCGGACATTCAGGTGGCTAGTTACCAACAAATGTGGGCAATGGTAACTAGTCGCACGAGGACTTGCTCCTCGAGTAACACATAGGTCAACAAGGAATCAAAAACACATAGTATAACTGAGTACTCCGGGTAGATCACATACGATACCACGTGTATCGATTAACACATAGTTTTAGCAACGTGCAATTTATACGTTTAGACACACATAGTTTTAACATGAACGATATTTATGACCCGTAGTCTTAATAATTCGTATTTAAGACGCCCGTACAATTAGCTGGCGCACTGAATACATCCAAATAATGAAGTGACAACTAGATTAATTGTAATGAGTTAACGTATTAGCAATGATTAGACGGCCTCATTACGAACACATATTGGGATAACAGTAACCACAAACACATAATGGAGGTTTTATAATGACAACTACCACCACAGAAACAGAAACTCAAGTTGCACAACAGCTATTTACGGCCTATCAGACACAGCATGCGTTAACAATGGCTGATCTTACAAGTAGTGTCGCTGACGAAGACGCTGCGTATCGAGTTCAAGCCGCATTAACGGCCTTAAAACAGCAGCCGGTTGGTGGATACAAGGTCTCGTTGACGAGTGCAGAAACTCAAAAGATGTTTGATGCTCATACGCCGCTGTACGGTGCCCAGGTTGCAGATCACTTTTTGGCGGCACCAACCACGGTTCGACGCGGGCAACTAATGGACCCACTCGTCGAAGTTGAGTTGGTCTTTAAGGCTAAAGAAGCCCTGTCAACCACCGATTCATTGACCGATTTATGGCAAAAAACGACTGTCGCGCCGGGACTTGAATTGCCAGATTCACGTTTTGCTGACTGGTTTCCCGATTTGCCTAAAAATTTGGTGGTCGCGGATGCCGCAGTCGGTGGGCTAGTGGTATATGGAACTGAACGGGAGACTGCCGAGTTATTCGCTTCAGCTGATGCAGTGGCAACGCCAAAGTGTACGCTAGTCCATGATGGGGAGACGGTTAAAACTGGTCAAGCGAGTGAAGTGTTGGGTAACCCGCTTGAGTCATTGAAGTGGTTAGTCGGCAAGCTTGCAGAGCAAGGTAAGACATTAACGGCTGGTCAACGAGTTTCGTCGGGGACGTTTGTCCTACCACCACATTTGACCGCGGGGCACTGGCAAGCCGACTTCGATGCCGGGCTGGGACAGGTCGCACTGGATGTAACGGAAGCCTAAGTAAAATAATTACGAAAAAGGCCTTCATAAATGTCATGACATTTATGAAGGCCTTTTTGAAGTGTTGCTAAATGAATGTTTTTCAGATGATTAGTAATTTTCAAAGATTGGACAGACTGATAATTATCCAATTTGTAGACCAGAATGTTTCACGTGAAACATTACTTATTTAGACGATGGTAGTTTTGATCAAAGTACTTGCCGTTGCGAATATCATTCGGCATTTCTTTGTAAGGTGCTTCACTGATTACATCTTCGTTGTTTTGGCCGGCGTCGCCCATGTAAGTAATATTGGCAAATTCGGGTACAACTAGTTTTGGATAAGTGGCATACTTTTCACGAGACTGTTCCATTAAATCGATGTGTTCGTTTTGGTAAGTGACCGTAATTTCAGGGTGTTCTTCAACCCACTTTGGGAAGAAAATCGTACCGTGTAGTTTCTTCTCATTGGGCATGAAGTCTAGTGCAACGTCAGTCCCAGTTGGTTCAGTCCAAGAAATTTTGTAAATGCCTTCGGTCAACATGACGATGTCAGCTTTTTGATCAGTGACCCAACGACCGGCAACCATCCCACCGTGGATTCGGTAATCAACGGTGTGGTCGTTCTTGGCGTACCACTCGTATTCCCAGCCGTTATCATAAGTGTAGATAAAGTGTGTGCCGAGAAAGTCATCAAGTGTTTTAAAAGTTTTTGTCATTAGAATTACCTTCCTTATGTCTAATATGTCATTTTAATCATGTAATTTATTACATGTTTTAAACAACAAGGTTAGTGTATACTGTTATCAAGGAATCGTCAAGGAGGAATTTCCAATGGCGCAAAAAAACAAGTTACAATTTATTATTCTAGGGTTATTAAACCAGCAACCATTAACGGGCTATGATCTAACTAAAGCCTTTGATGACGAGATCGGTGAATTCTGGCAAGCTCAACATAGTCAAATTTATCCGCAATTGAAGCGACTAGAAGAACAAGGTTACGTCACGCATGAAATTACGGTCAGTGGCGAAAAACTTGAAAAGAAACTCTACCACATCACCGCAACTGGTCGGCAGCTGTTACATGAGTGGATCAGTGTCGGTACACCAGACTTAACCGCTACGAAAGATGAATTTATTTTAAAACTATACTTTATTCAAACGGATCGTGATCCACGCCTACTAGCGATGTTACAGGAACAGCTCACCCTGCACACAGCTAAGTTAGCACACTTACAACAGCGATTGGCGACCGTTTTCCCGCAAGCTAAAGCTGCTAAGCAACATTATGGTCACTATTTGATCTTACAACATGCGATCGGACGAGAAGACTACTATGTGAATTGGTTGAAGCAGACGTTGAAAGCCTTACCGGAGTAATAGGGAGAGTGCTGCCGCTCTAACTGGTGGCTGGAATCATAGCGTTAAAAGCTACCCTTAATTATTTAGAGCGGCGTTTGAAGGAAATCAGCTTATGATTATATGCGTGTGAGAAATGGTGCCGTTTGAATTCTGAAACTGGTATAATGGCAGTGGTCAATATCAATTCACTTCAATGAGGAGATTAACTATGGAAAATCAAAAAATGCAAGAGCCACTTGTCTATCGGCGAATTTTACTGACCGTTGATGAGGACGATAATACCTCTTCAGAACGTGCGTTTCGATACGCAACGACTTTGGCCCACGACTATGATGTTCCGTTAGGAATTTGTTCGGTGCTGGAAAGCGAAGATATCAATATCTTTGATTCATTAACACCGTCGAAGATCCAAGCTAAACGGAAACACGTTGAAGATGTTGTTGCTGAGTATGTTCAGCTTGCAGAACAACGAGGCGTTAATCAAGTAGAGCCGCTTGTCTATGAAGGCGGTGATGTGGATGACGTCATTTTAGAGCAAGTTATTCCAGAATTTAAACCAGATCTATTAGTGACCGGTGCCGATACTGAATTTCCACATTCTAAGATTGCTGGGGCAATTGGTCCGCGTTTGGCCCGAAAAGCACCTATTTCAGTTATCGTTGTTCGGTAATCAAGACTCGGGACAGGGATTAAGATCCAAGCTGATGAAATTTTAACAACCGCAAGCTCATCATGGCTAATGAGGAGCTTGCGGTTGTTTTTGACTGCTATTGTTCATTAATGAACTTAACAATTGAATTTTTTTATTGGCTATAAATACTGCTAAACATGAGTTTATAAGTGTACTGTTTGGATGATATTAAATAATTTTTCAAATTCTTGTTGCATTATGAGCAAGGATGGCTATAATAAAGTTTGTAAATTAATTCACAAAGGAATTGAACGGAGGAAGCACTTCATGATTAAGACAGAAAAAAATCAAACAAGCAAAGTTACTGACGAAGTTGATCAATTAGTTCAACGTTCTAAGAAAGCATTAGCTATTTTGAAGTCATATACCCAAGCACAAATCGATGATTTATGTGAAAAGGTTGCGGTTGCCGCACTGGACAATCATATGAAGTTAGCCAAGTTGGCGGTTGAGGAAACCGGTCGGGGTGTTGTTGAAGATAAGGCGATTAAGAACATCTACGCCAGCGAATATATCTGGAACAGCATGCGCCATGATAAGACAGTCGGCGTCATTAAAGAAGACGATGAAGAGCAACTAATGGAAATTGCTGAACCAGTTGGTATCGTAGCCGGGGTTACACCCGTAACGAATCCAACTTCAACAACGGTTTTCAAGACGTTGATCTCATTAAAGGGGCGTAACACGATCGTCTTTGGTTTCCATCCTCAAGCTCAGAAATGTAGTTCTGCGGCTGCTGATGTGATGCGGGAAGCGATTAAAGCTGCTGGTGGTCCAGCTGATGCTGTTTTATACATCGAACACCCAAGCATTGAAGCAACCGACGCCTTGATGCACCATACGGATGTTGCGACGATCTTGGCTACCGGTGGTCCAAGTATGGTGACAGCCGCTTACTCATCAGGTAAACCAGCACTGGGTGTTGGTCCTGGTAACGGCCCAACTTATGTTGAAAAAACAGCTGACATTAAGCAGGCGGTTAACGACATTGTTTTATCGAAGACGTTTGATAATGGGATGATTTGTGCTTCTGAAAATAGTGCCATTATCGACAAGGAAATTTATGCTGAAGTTAAAGCTGAATTTATTCGTTTGGGTTGCTACTACGTTAAACCTAAAGATGTGCAAGCCTTGAGTGATGCTGTCATTGATCCTAACCGGCACACAGTTCGTGGTCCAGTTGCTGGTAAAACAGCTTATCAAATCGCACAAATGGCTGGCTTGAAAGATGTCGCTAAGGACTGCCGGGTCTTGATTGCGGAGATTAATGGTGTCGGTATCAAGTACCCATTATCCGGCGAAAAATTATCACCAGTTCTGACCGTTTACAAAGCGGATTCGCATGAAGCGGCGTTCAAACGGGCTAATGAATTACTTCACTATGGTGGCTTAGGCCATACTGCTGGGATTCATACGACCGATGATGCATTGGTCAAAGAATTTGGCTTACAAATGCCAGCTTGCCGGATCTTAGTTAACACGCCATCTTCAGTTGGTGGGTTAGGTAACATCTACAATAACATGGCGCCTTCATTAACTCTGGGCACGGGATCGTATGGTGGCAACTCGATTTCTCATAACGTTACAGATATGGATCTGATTAATATCAAAACTGTGGCAAAACGGCGTAATAACATGCAATGGGTCAAAATGCCTCCCAAAGTCTACTTCGAACGCAATTCCGTTCGCTACTTGGAACACATGGCCGGGATTAAGAAGGTTTTCCTAGTTTGTGATCCTGGGATGGTTGAATTTGGCTATGCTGATCGAGTAACGGCGGTCTTGAACAAGCGGACTGATCCGGTTGATATCGACATCTTCTCAGAAGTTGAACCGAACCCGTCGACTGACACAGTCTACAAAGGGGTTGCCCGGATGAAGGCCTTTAAGCCAGATACAATCATTGCACTCGGTGGTGGTTCTGCAATGGACGCCGCTAAGGGGATGTGGCTCTTCTATGAACACCCAGAAGCTTCCTTCTTAGGTGCTAAACAGAAGTTCCTGGATATCCGGAAGCGGACGTACAAAGTACCAGTATCCGAAAAAGTAACTTATATTGGGATTCCAACGACTTCTGGGACTGGTTCTGAAGTAACGCCATACGCGGTTATTACGGACTCCAAGACGCACGTCAAATACCCGATTACGGACTACGCAATGCAACCAGATATTGCGATCGTTGACCCACAATTTGTTGAAACGGTGCCAAAGCGGACGACGGCTTGGACTGGTCTCGACGTAATTACCCACGCAACCGAAGCATATGTTTCAACGATGGCTTCTGACTTCACACGCGGCTGGTCAATTCAAGCCTTGCAATTAGCCTTCAAGTACTTGAAAGCTTCTTATGATGGTGACAAGATGGCTCGTGAGAAGATGCACAATGCCTCAACGTTAGCTGGGATGGCCTTTGCCAATGCCTTCTTGGGTATCAACCACTCGATCGCCCATAAATTAGGCGGGGAATTCAACTTACCACACGGATTGGCAATTGCGATCACTTATCCGCAAGTCGTTCGTTACAATGCTGAAATCCCAACGAAGTTAGCAATGTGGCCGAAGTACAACCATAATACTGCCTTAGCCGACTATGCCAACATTGCCCGGGCCTTAGGGTTACCAGGCAAGACCGACGAAGAACTCAAAGAAAGCTTAGTTAAAGCTTACATTGACTTGGCTCACTCAATGGATGTGACCTTATCCTTGAAAGCTAACCGGGTCGAAAAGAAGCACTTTGACGCCACCGTCGACGAATTAGCCGAACTGGCCTATGAAGACCAATGCACGACCGCTAACCCACGCGAACCTTTAATCAGTGAATTAAAGGCGATTATTGAACGTGAATGGGACGGCCAAGGTACTGAAAAATAGCCCTTTGTGAATTAAGGGAGCCCGCGCTCATGATGAGCGCGGGCTTTTTTGTCATGTGGTTTTAGAATAACTACCTGGAAAGTTTTTACTGTTTGTTTTCAGAGGAGGAGAAAATGAAGACTTGATATGGATAAATTATCGGCTTGCACACTATATAGATATACTTATAGGTGTACTAAATATTTTTGAGATTCGGTTAGGAAAATTCGGCGTTCTAGGCTACAATAATGCAAGAGTTAATTTTACGGAGGAGAAGCCCATGAAAAATAAGGCAGTCACAATCAAAGATGTTGCGCGCCTTGCAGAACGCTCAATTGCGACCGTGTCACAAATTTTAAACGGGCATGGTGATAAGTTTAGTGCGGCGACGGTTGCTAAGGTGGAAGCGGCCCGGGATGAATTAAATTATGAGCCCGATTACTTTGCTCAGCGGATGATTAAGAAGACCAGCAAAACAATTGGGGTCCTTGTGCCTGATATCCGGAATCCCTTTTTTGGTGAGCTACTTCGAGGCATTGAAAATGTCTTGTATCAGCAAAATTTCATCACGATGTTGTGTAATGCTGATCTGGATGAAGACAAAGAACGCGTCTATTTGGATGAACTCAGCCGCCGGGGTGTGGATGGCTTTATTATCGCAAGTTCGGCCGTTTCCAATAATGCGATTAATGATATTCTACGGCAAAAGGGTCACCCATTTATCGTCTTAGACCAAAAGCGCGCCGAAGGGTTCAGTGATTCTGTGTTGACTGATGACTATGATGGGGGGCGGCAAGCTGCTCAACACTTAAAAGATTTGGGACACCGGCAAGTCGCCGTTCTTATTCCAGCAAAACCGTCAGCCAATGTCCAAAAGCGGCTTAGTGGTTTTTATAGTGTGTATCCGCGGACAGCGGTACATGTCATCGCGACGCCGCTTTCTAAAGTGGGTGGTCGCCAAGTTGTTCCGGAAATTTTGGCGACTGGGGTTACGGGGATCTTTGCAGTCAATGACGAAATCGCATTCGGTGTATACTTAGGCATGGCTGAACATGATAAGCGGATACCGGATGATTACAGTGTCATTGGCTATGACGATGTCGAAATGTGCCAATATGTCGCGCCACAGCTTACAACCATCGCACAACCGATTTTTGAGTTGGGGCAAACGACAGCCAACCAGTTACTCGACCGTATTGCTAATCCGCAGCAGCCATGGGAAGAACACCACTTACCAGTTAAATTAATTGAAAGAAATTCGACGGCACATTTGAATTAATTATTCAGATGTGTTATATTTTTTACGAGTTATTAAAACGTTTTCATAAAACGTTTTAATAAAAACTAAATTCAGATTAATTTAACTATTTGGAGGGACCATTATGAATACGGTAACCGTTATTGGGAGTATCAACTTAGACCGGACGATTCGGGTTGAAAACATGCCAAAGCCTGGCGAAACGATTCACACTAAGGAAATCTTTTCAGCCGGTGGTGGTAAGGGCGCGAACCAGGCCGTCGCAGCGCAACGTTCTGGTGCTAATACCCACTTTATTGGTGCGGTTGGTGACGATGCTGCTGGTAAAACCATGCTTGATTTATTGACGCAGGAAAAGATCAACTTGGCAGGGATCACAAAGATGACTAATCAATCGACAGGTCAAGCTTACGTCACGGTTGATGATGCCGGTGAAAACCAAATTATGATTCATGGTGGTGCCAACATGGCCTTTACGCCAGCAGACGTTGAAGCCCACCGTGATATCATTGAAACTAGTGATTTTGTGGTTGCACAATTTGAAAGCGCTGTCGATAGTACGGTCGAAGCCTTTAAAATTGCACAGGCCGCTGGCGTAAGAACAATCTTGAATCCCGCTCCAGCCATGGAAAAAGTCCCCGCTGAACTTTTAGCAGTTACTGACATGATTGTACCAAATGAGACGGAAACGGAAACTTTGACTGGGATTGCAATCACCGATGAAGTCAGCATGTTAAAGGCGTCCGCTGCATTACACGCCCTCGGTATTTCAGCTGTTATCATTACGATTGGTAGTAAGGGTGCGTTTTATGATATCGATGGGCGACATGGTATCGTACCAGCTTTTAAAGTCGAAGCCGTGGATACGACTTCAGCCGGAGATACGTTTATTGGCGCGATGAGTAGTGTGTTAAATAAAGATTTTAGTAATCTTGAAGATGCGATTCGCTATGGTAACCGGGCGTCATCGATTGCCGTACAACGTTTCGGTGCGCAACCATCAATTCCTTATAAAAATGAAATTACAGCCGCGGAGGGTAAATAATTATGAAAAAAACAAAAGTTATTAATTCAGATTTGTCACGAGTTATTGCAACGATGGGCCATTTCGATAAGTTGAGTATTGGTGATGCTGGCATGCCAGTACCAAGTTCAACCGAAAAAATCGATTTAGCCGTTGATAATGGTATTCCTAGTTTTATGCAAGTCTTGAATAACGTCTTGGAAGAGCTTGAAGTACAACGAATCTATTTGGCAGAAGAAATTAAAGTTCAAAATCCTAAGATGTTGACGGCCATCAAGAAGCGCTTACCAGACACCCCAATTACCTTCATTCCACATGAAGAAATGAAGAAGGACTTGGCTGACTGCAAGGCCTTTGTTCGGACTGGTGAAATGACACCTTATTCAAATATTCTATTGGAAAGTGGCGTTACTTTTTAAAGTAGTTGGTGATTAATGGAGGGATTGGAATGAATACTACCGCTTTACTAATTGGCTTAGGGCCGTTACTTGGTTGGGGACTTTACCCCACGATTGCGTCGAAAATTGGTGGTCGGCCTGTTAATCAGATCTTGGGTTCAACTATTGGAACGTTAATCTTTGCGCTGATTTATGCATGGGTGCAAGGGATTGCTTTTCCAAGCGGCATGAATCTCTGGTTTTCAATTCTATCAGGGATCGGTTGGGCAAGTGCCCAAATCGTGACATTTAAAGTGTTTACGATGGTTGGTTCTTCACGAGCAATGCCAATTACGACGGCCTTCCAGCTGTTGGGCGCATCACTGTGGGGCGTCTTCGCCTTAGGTGACTGGCCTGGGGCAATGGACAAGGTCTTGGGTGGCCTAGCCTTAGTTGGAATTATCATTGGTGCCTGGCTAACAGTGTGGTCTGAACATAAGGATGCAGGTAACGCCCGGACCTTACGCCAAGCTGTTATCTGGTTAGCAGTTGGTGAAATCGGGTACTGGGCTTATTCGGCTGCGCCCCAAGCAACCAATATTGGTGGGGAGGAAGCCTTCGTTCCCCAAGCAATTGGGATGGTTATTGTTTCGATCGTATATGCCCTGTTCTTAGCATCACGAGGTGAAAAGTTAGCCCTCGTTGAAGGGGTGTCATACACGCACATCATCTCAGGTTTCTTCTTCGCGTTTGCGGCGTTGACTTACTTAATCTCTGCGCAACCAAATATGAACGGATTAGCAACCGGCTTTATTCTTTCACAAACCTCCGTTGTATTGGCAACGTTAACCGGTATTTGGTTCTTAGGCCAAAAGAAGACTACCAAAGAAATGTGGGTCACGATTGGTGGACTGATACTAATTATTGCGGCAGCAGCTGTTACGGTGACGATTTAAAACAAATTAATATGGCTATAAGACTATTTAATAGAGTCGCTTTGAAGGAGTTATACGCTTCTTTAAAGCGACTCTATTTTTACGGTTATTGATTACAATGGTCGATTACAAAATTTGCTTTATGATATGGCGATAATGAAAATAATTCGGCATAATATTTATAGTTTATATCAGACATCTAAATGTTTGATGAATCATTAGTCCATTAATTTAAAAAGCCAATGAAAAAAGAGTGCATTAATAATGTATGCGCTTTCGTATATATTTATCTGTGAAGAAAAGAAATGATTAAGGAGCGATTTTGATGAATAATTCATGGATTAATATTTCGGGTAAGGTATACGTTGTTACTGGGGGCTCATCCGGTATTGGTAAAGCAATTGTAACTGAATTATTGAATAACGGGGCGATTGTTTATAATGCTGACCTCAATCAAGGTGATCAGCAAAATGATAATTTACACTTTGTTGAAACCAATGTCACAGATGCGGAAGCGGTTAATCGGCTGGTCTTAAAGGTTGTTGATGAACAAGGAAAAATTGACGGGCTTGTAAATAATGCTGGTATCAATTTGCCACGTTTATTGGCTGACGCCAAGGATCCTCACGGTAAGTATGAATTTGCAGAATCGGATTTTGCGAAAATGTTTGCCGTGAACGTGAAAAGCGTCTTCCTTGTATCGCAGGCAGTTACCCATCAATTCGAGAAGCAACAGTACGGTGTTATTGTTAATATGTCCTCAGAAGCTGGACTTGAAGGTTCACAAGGACAGAGTGTTTATTCAGCAACTAAGGGAGCGATTAATGGGTTCACTCGTTCGTGGGCTAAAGAATTAGGTGAACATAATATTCGGGTCGTTGGTGTCGCGCCAGGTATTATGGAAGCTACTGGGCTAAGAACACGCTCTTATGAAGAGGCGTTAGCTTATACCCGGCATAAAACTGTTGATGACATTCGGGCAGGCTATAAGAGTACGTCAACCACACCTCTTGGTCGGAGTGGCAAACTATCAGAAGTTGCGGATGCAGTTAACTATTTACTATCAGAACGTGCCAGTTACATTACCGGGGTTACGATTAACGTTGCGGGAGGCAAGAGTCGTGGTTAACCTTTAAATTTTAGTTGGGGGCATGGTGAGGCAATGGATAGGCAAAGTTTTGAAATATTAAACTTTTTTATTAATAATGATGCATTGACACTAAGAGAATTACAATCCCATTTTTCTGTTTCGAGAGTCACAATTACCAAGAATATTCGTGCAATCAATGATTATTTGGTGGGTATTGCAAAAATCAACGTTAATCAAGCCAAGTTTTACCTAGTTATCAATAATTATTCTGCCATGGCTAAGCTACAAACTAATTTTTTGAAAAAGGATTTAGATTTCAATGATCCCTCAAAGCGACAAGCAACGATTTTAAAAGAATTGTTACAGCAAATCACGGATTACGTTATTCTGGATGATTTGGCAGAATCATTGGCTGTGAGTCGTGGCACTATCAATAAGGATTTAAAAGCGCTCAAACAACAGCTTGATTATTACCAAGTCAGAATTGAGACAAAAACTAATCGTGGGATTCATTTAGCGGTTGAACATGATTATATGTATGCAGTAATTACACGAACTTTAGTCGGGAAATACTACGAACTGGAAGCAACCTGGGATAAAGCGACAGATGTCAAATTGCTTAATCTTGTTAAAAAACTTGATCATAATAATGATACTGTGACCATGGTTAAAAGAAATATTGCAGTTATTAATTGGTTACGTAAATATAACATTCAAATCAATGATCGTATTAATAACTATCATCCACTTCTTAGTGATGTAACGATGGCGTGCTTGCGGAATCTAGTTACTGAGATAATTGGTAGCTCGTTAAGCACTAGCGAATGGGAGTTTATTTCATACCCATTAAACATTAGAAAGCTACCGAAGGATGATAATCAGTTAGTTCAAGTGGGATTGGTCGAAGTTGAGGATTTAATGCAGTCGGTTTTTCCAATCCTTAAGCAAAAATTAGATGTGAATTTGGACTTTAAACGGCTGTTGATGGAGTTGCGATATCATTTATTATTTCTCATTAATCGGGCTATTTTTGATGTCAAGTCAGAAGGATTTATCTCGGTAGACATGTTAAGTAAGTATCCAGTTTCAACGGAGTTAGCGCAATTAACATTATCAACCATTGCCACTAAATTGAATATTCGGATTCGTTCCCAGGAGGTTGGTTATTTAACAGTCTATTTTCAGATGGAGCTTGAAGAATACATGGCAGCGCCAATTATTCATCGGGTTGCACTAGTTGAGCCCATTAATACTAGTATGAAAAAGTTTATTTCCGAGAAATTGAAAGAAATGTTAGATGATGATTTGCAGATTGATGTTTTTAACTCAATTAGTGAATGGGAGCAGAGTCCAGAAAAATATTTACTGATTTTTTCTAACAGTTTTTTAACAGATAATGAATTAATTAACCACGCGCCTATTATTCGGTTGAATTCTATTTTTAATCAAGGAACGTTACGTGAACGTCTTCAAATTTCGTTGGTTGATGAAGCTGTTAATCAGGGGCAGTGTCGATTTGATGTCACGCAGTTTGATGAACAGGAGACCTACGTCACTGGAGTGAAAAAATTAATTAATCAAGAGATACAACATGGTCAACTGACACCAGATTTTATGCAAGCTTGGCTTAATCGAGAGCAACAATCGAGTAGTATTTTTGGTGATGGGGTTGCATTGCCACACGTTATTGATAAATCTGGACTAAATCGAATCCTTGTAACAGTAGGAGTGTTTGAAAAACCGGTAGTATTCGATAATCAAAAGGTAAACGTGGTTTTTTTGGTCGCAATTCCGTATAAACTAGATGCAACATTAAGCAAAATATTAGCACAAGTATACGATCTAATTCGCAGTATCACAGCTAACAGCAATATTTATAATAACTTGAAAAATTATGATGAAAATCAAGGATTAAATCAGTTGATGGAGGCGATTTAATGTTAATTTATTTTGGCGTGATCCTAGTCAGTGCGTTTCTATTACAAGGTTTCCTTGGACTAAGACAAATTAAGAATTTTTCTAAAACCTTTCATCAATTACGAGTGTTAGCGCCAGTAGCAATTGGCAAAAATCCTAAAAAATTACGGTCGGGGACACTAATTCTATTAGCGATAAAGGATGACGGCACGATCTTAGAGGCTCAAATGATGAAGGGGGTTACGATTTTTGCAAAGTTTAGGGAATTGCATCAACTGCGGCAGAAAAATATTGCGGAAATTGCTGCTTCATACCAGCAATTAAAACAATTCGATAAGCTAACGCGAGTTTGTCTATTGGATGCCTATAAGAACTATTTAAATTACAAAGCAAATCAGCTAACGCCACAAGATTTCGATGGTAGTGTCAAAATTTGGAGCCTACCAATGATTGAAAAGCTGAAATCTATTTATTATAAAGGCTTAGCAAGTTTGCGAAAAAAACAAGTGAACGTAAAGGAGCATTAATACTATGAAAGTAGTCACAGATTTGGCCTCGGGCTTTATGGGGCTGTTTCAGAGTGGTGGTAAAACATTAATTGGATGGATGACATCAATTATTCCTGTTGTGCTATTGCTGTTAGTCTTGATGAACGCGATTATTGCCTTTGTTGGTGACAAGAAGATGGCCAAGTTGGCCAGAGCTTCGTCAAAGAATCCTGTAACCCGTTATTTAATTTTACCGTTTGTTTCGGCATTTATGCTCGGTAATCCTATGGCGCACTCAATGGGACGGTTCTTGCCAGAATACTATAAACCTAGTTGGTATGCATCGATTGCTCAATTTTGCCACACTAGTAATGGGGTATTCCCACATATCAATCCTTCCGAGTATTTCATTTGGTTAGGGATTGCGCAAGGGGTTCAGAAGTTGGGATTGAATACAATGGATTTGGCGATTCGATATCTATTAGTCGGCCTAGTAATGAACTTTATCGGTGGTTGGATTACTGACTTTACAACAGCCTATGTTTGCAAACAACAAGGGATTACCTTGTCCAAGAAAGTTGAATTTAACGGCTAATTGAGAGAGTGAGGAACGAGATCATGGCAAAGGAATATCATAGTATCAAAGTTGTTAAAGGCTCTGGTGGCTGGGGCGGCCCGCTAATTATTACACCAACTATCACGAAGCATAAATTTGTTTATGTCACTGGAGGTAATAAACCAGCAATTGTTGATAAGATTGCTAAGTTGACAGGAATGGAAGCTGTTGATGGCTTTAAGACGTCAATTCCTGATGAAGAAACAGCATTAGCGGTTGTAGACTGTGGTGGGACATTAAGGTGTGGAATTTATCCCAAGAAGGGTATCAAAACAATTAACGTATTACCGACTGGTAAGAGCGGTCCCTTAGCGCAATTTATGAATGAAGCTAATTATGTTTCCAATGTAGATGTTGATCAGATTATGTTGGTAACATCTGAGGAGGAGCAATTTTCTGACAGTCAAAATAAAAGCGCTAACCAATTTGAGAATGTAGATGACGATACGAAATTCGATAATACAAAGACACTAACAGCACAAACAAAAAATCCTGGGATCTTAACTAAGATTGGGATTGGTGCTGGGCGAGTCGTTTCGACGTTTAATCAGGCCGCAAAAGATGCTGTTCAAACAGTTATTAATACTATTATTCCATTTATGGCATTTGTGGCATTAATTATTGGGATTATTAATGGCTCTGGAATTGGTAAGGTTTTTGCCAGTATCATGGAGCCGTTAGCAGGCAATGTCTGGGGCTTGATGGTTTTAGGATTTATTTGCTCATTACCATTCTTATCTCCATTGCTTGGGCCAGGCGCAGTTATCGGTCAAGTTATCGGGACCTTGATTGGCGTTGAAATCGGGAAAGGTAATATTCCACCACAGTATGCATTACCAGCATTATTCGCGATTAACACGCAAAATGGTTGTGACTTTATTCCAGTTGGCTTAGGACTAGCTGAGGCTGATTCTAAGACGGTTGAAGTTGGGGTGCCATCAGTGTTATATAGTCGGTTTATCAACGGCGTTCCGCGGGTCTTTATTGCTTGGATTGCAAGTTTTGGATTATATTCAAAATAAATTTTTAGAAGGTTTGAGGTGTATTGTATGATGACAAAAGAGAGAATTATCTTTTCAACAAAGGTCTTAGAAATAGGTGCGGAATCTGCTGATTTTAAATCGATTGGCATGGCAGTATTATTTGGTGATGAAGCTCCAGACGCATTACGGCCTTCTTGCTTTATTATCGAAGTTGTCCCAATAAGTGAGCAAATCACAGCAGGAATGAAACTTGAAGTCGACAATCAAGTCTATCAAATTACAGCAGTTGGTGGCGAAGTCCAGACTAACCTTGGAAGATTAGGCCATACGGCTATTAGTTTTACGGGTGCAAAGGAGGCTAAATTGCCTGGGACGTTATATGTTGAGCAGGGCGATTATCCTGATTTTAAAGTCGGTAGCGTGGTACGGATTATAGCTGAATAAAGTTCTGATCTTAAAATACTATGTTCTTTGTGAAAGAGAAATATGAAAGCCTTAACCTAGCTATGCTAGTCCAAGATTACATAAAGTACGCTATGTTATTGTACTTTTATACTGATAAGGTGTTCACTAATATTATTTAATGTCGTATTTTTAATCGAATCATATGGGCTAATGGCAGCTACTCTATTCATTTCTCCACTTGATTAATAACTTGCCCCAATGTCAGCAAATAGCAATACACAAGATCATCCATATTCTTAAGATTTAAACCGTTACAACGTTCAAACTTCTCGATTCGATAGAGTAGAGTATTACGATGTAGGAATAACTTGCTAGCTGCTTGGCGGACGTTGCCCTGGGTATGATAAAGCGCGCGGATTAGCTGCTTATTGTCGGAATCCAGGGAGAGACTATTGCGCAAGGCTTGCAGTTCAGGTTGGTGCTGATTGACTAAAAAGGGTAAAAGACTGCTACTAAGGGTGACAATCGTGTCTTGCTGATTCTGTGAGAATAATTGTTGTTCTAAAGCGAAGGTGGTTGGTAGGTCTTGGCTCGACCTATGTGTGCTACCAATGAATAAATGGGTATTAGTATAAAAATCATTGTCAATAAGGGCTAAAAGACTGGCTAAGTCAGCACTGGTATCGGTTAATGACTCTGTTAGCAAAAGATATCCAGAGTCAGCGGTGATAAAAGCGCGGTGTAAGACGTGTTCGAAGGTGTCAGCGATAGCGCTCAACCATTGCGAACGGTCGGCATGTCGTTCGGTGAAGCGTACTCTAAATTGTAGTAGTTGTAACTTTTTTGCGGTCGTCTGCGGGGCGGTCGTGTGGCGGCCTGTCAAAAATTCTGACCATGCATCGCCAGTTGTCGCGTTTGATTTAGTATGGGTTAATAATTCTAGTAGTGACAACTCGCGATTACTCAGGTTTGTAGTATCAATACAAATGTATTTGCCGGCATCAATAGCCACACAGACCATATTTTTAGCCACAGAGGGTCGAGGAGAAATCGTGGCTTGCGGATAAATTGATAATAGTTGTTGCGTTTCCATCAACATGACCTCCCTAGAAAAATAAATATGACTAATATTGATTAGTGGATGACCGGACCATCAGCTTGACGCCAACAACGATTTGATCATCAAAAAGATGTTCAGGATTATTAATTTGATCGAGTAGTGCTTCGACGGCTTTAGCGCCAATTGCAGCAAAGTCTTGGACAACCGTAGTTAGTGCGGGATTATTTCGGGCAGCTGCGGGTAAATTGTCGAATCCAACCAGTGCAATTGAGGTATCGCTATTGGAAGTAAGTTCTTGAAGTCGCTGTAACGCGCGTAGGGCCACAACATCGTTTTCTGCAATAATTGCGGTGATTCTCTGTGCTTGGATATAGGCTTTTAATTGAACAGCCGTCGTACAAGCCTGCAAGGCTTGCGCCCAACGTAAAGGCAATGCGGCATCGCTAGTAGCTAGCTTTAGATGGTTGAAGTAGCCTAAAAAACGATCACTGACAGTACCAGTAAATGTTTGCCAAAATGGCGTCTCTGGTAAGAAGGCAATTCGGTGGTGGCCACGACTTTGTAAGTGTTCGCAGGCAATTTTACCGCCAGCGACGTTATCACTTGTAACGCTGGGAACGGCAAGTGCAGCCGGTTGTTTATCAAGGACGACTAGTGGCATTTTTTGCGCGTATAGCCGCATTAAGATTGGCAGCTCGGTAGCTAAGTTTTGTGGATAATAGATAATACCTGCGTATTGAGAAGCTAGTTCGTCTAAGTTAAGCTGGATAAAACGCTCGTTAGCCATCAATTTTAACTGCCAAGTCGTACCGGCTAGCGTCCCTTGAATGCCACTTGGATAGTCCCCAAAGGACGTTGTTTCTGGGAATGGCAGTACCAGTAAGATTTGCCGTTGAGTAGTACTCTTGTGAGGCTTAACAAAGGTTCCCCCACCACGAACGCGATAAACGAGGTCGGCAGCGGCCAATTCGTTCAATGCCCGCTTAGACGTGATACGACTAACACCATGCTTGATGGCAATTGCATTTTCGCTTGGTAATCGATCGTTAGGCGCATACTCGCCACGTAAGATTGCTAGTCGCAATTGTTTAAATAAGATCTCGTATTTAGCCATCTGCCCACCTCCACTTGGTATAGTCAAACCGACCATTTTTGTGGCTAATTACTTCATGATAGTTTGATTTTAACCGCTTACATGGTCTATTCCTAGGGAGAAACTATATCAAGATGTGCACAAACTATACTTTTTTACAGAAAGTGACCGAATGGTAACTGGGCAAGGATAATGGGTTACCACGTAAAAAAGGACTGCTAGTAAAACAGTCCTTAAATTACACTCATTGTCAATTTTGATCTTGGAGCATTTGGTACTGAGAGTCATAGAGACGATAGTATTCGCCGTGCATTGCCATTAGTTGATCATGACGACCGGCCTCGACGATGCGGCCATGATTGATCACAAGTATCTGATCCGCTCGTTGGATGGTGGATAAGCGGTGTGCGACGATAAAACTAGTTCGTCCTTTTAATAATTCATTAAGTCCTTCTTGTAACAAGGTTTCAGTTTTTGTGTCAATTGCGGCAGTGGCTTCATCTAAAATAAGAATTCGCGGATCGGCTAGCAAAACCCGGGCAAAGGCGAGTAATTGTCGTTGCCCCGCTGATAAGCTGCTACCATGCTCCTGAACCGTTGTATTATAGCCAGCGGGCAATGTTTGAATGAAAGCATCTGCGCGAGCAATTTTGGCGGCCGAACGAACTTCGTCATCCGTTGCGTCAAGTCGACCGTAACGAATATTATCCATTATGGTGCCCGAAAAGATGAATGTTTCTTGTTGCATGACACCCATCTGTTGCCGCAGTGAATCGAGTGTAACTTGCTGCAAATTGATATTATCGATGGTAATATTGCCAGTTGTGACGTTGTAAAAGCGCGACAATAGATTAATTATCGTCGTTTTGCCAGCGCCGGTTGGTCCAACTAAAGCGATTGTTTGTCCGGCTTGGGCGTGAAACGAGATGTCGTGTAATGTCAACGGGCCGGCTTCTTCATAGCGAAATGAGACATTGTTGAAGCGGACGTCTCCCTTAATGGGCGGCAAGTTAAAGACGTCTGGGGTATCGAGAATCTGTGGTTTTTCATCCATAGTTTCGAAGATACGTTCCAAGTATGCGGTGGCAGTAATTAAGGAATTATAGAAGTTACCGATGTTAATCACTGGGTTCCAAAAATTATTGATGTACCCTAAAAAGGCAATTAGCGTCCCAGTACTGACAACGACCCCCAGTTGCTGAATACCGATAAAGTAAATTAGTGCAGTTGTAATTGTTGAGATGTTTTGCACCCCTGGACCGAGCGCGTATTGAATTTTGACAGCTTGCATATAGGCACGCCGATTGTCATCAGCAACCGCATCAAAGGTCTGGATCGCGTTGGCCTCCTGGGCGAAACCTTGCGTCACTTTGATTCCAGCAATGCTTTCATGGATATAAGCATTGAGATTGGACTGTTTATCGCTTAGTTTGCGAAAGGCTTGACGCTGCTTTTTTTGAATCAGGTAAGCCCATAAAACTAGTACTGGAATCAATGCGAGACTATCAAGGGTCAATTGCCAGTTAATTGCAAACATGAATATTAACGTGACGAGGACTGAGATAATATCAGATATGAGGTTAACTAAGCCATTTGCCAGTAGATCACTTAGTGTATTGATATAGTTAACCACCCGGATCAGAATCTTACCATGCGGTCGAGAATCAAAATAAGCAAATGGTAACTCTTGTAAATGGGTGAATAGATCAGTCCGCATATCAATTAGTAAACTTTGACCAATCTCGGTGATTGCCCAGATACGATATCGAAAACACAGGAATGCGATGACTAAGCTGATTAGAAATGTGCCACTTAATGCCCAGATCAATGGAAGATTACGGTTAGGAATCGCAGTGTCGATCGCGATTTTCATCAAATAGGGACCCAAGATGATGGCGATGTTGCCAATTAAAATAGTGATTAACACAAAGCACAATCGCCACGAGTAAGGTCGTAGATAGTGGCCAAGTCGTGCGTAGTCGTGCCAATTAAAGCGGCTGGTAAGTTCTTCGTCTTCGTTGTAGGTGTTTCGCTTGGTCACACTACTCATCTCCTTTCGCATCTTTAATTAGTCCGAGTTGCCGACGATAAGTCTCTGCATAGTAGCCGTTCTGAGCAAGTAAAGATTCATGATTGCCTTGTTCGATAATCTCACCATGACGTAGAACAATGATGTGATCAGCATGGCGGAGTGAGGAAATCCGAGAGGCAATGATGAAGACTGTCTTATTTTTTGTAATCGCTTTCAATCGTTGTTGAATGGTTGCTTCAGTCTCCATATCGAGAGCGCTAGTCGTATCATCTAGAATCAAAATACGAGGATCTTTAACAAGTGCTCGGGTTAGAGAGATCCGTTGTTTTTGACCACCTGAGAGACCAACGCCTCGTTCACCGACAACGGTATCATAACCGTCAGGCATCTGATCGATGAAGTTATTGGCATCAGCGATAGCCGCCATCTCGCGGATAAATGGTATTGACGCATCGTGATTGCCGTAATTAATATTGTCGGTAATGGTGTCCGAGAACAAGAAAAGATCTTGCGTTACAATCGTAATTTGGTTTCGTAAGTCTTGGGCCGACCACTGCTGAATATCGCGTCCGTCAATTAAGATACGGCCGTTCGTGGGATCATAAAAACGAGCAATGAGATTCATTAACGTTGTTTTTCCAGAGCCAGTTTCACCAAGGATTCCGAGCGTTTGTCCTGGTTCGACAGTAAAATTAATATCCAAAAGTGCGTTGACTTGAGGTGTATCTGGGAAAGCAAAGTCGACGTGCTGAAACTGGACAGCGCCTCGAATAGGAACCACTTGTTGTGATTTAGTGGTTATGATTGTTGGTTGCGTGTTCAGCATTGAACGGATTTTAATAGTTGCGGCTGAAAAGCGCTGAATATCGTTAATTAACCAGCCACTCATACGCATCGGTTGGTTGAGCATCCATAAAAAGCCGTTAAACGAAACCAGTTGTCCTAGGCTCATCTGGTGATTAATCACGAGAATACTTCCGAGCAGTAAAACAATGACTGATAACAAGGATGCAAGAAAATCTAAAGTCGGTAGGTACCGCCTAGAAACGGCAGCGGAGGCCATGTTCTTTTCCTTGTAATCATGATTGAGTTGCTGGAACTTCTCGATTTCATAATCTTCACGGGCAAAGGCCCGCACGATCCGATTACCTGAAATGTTTTCTTCAACCATGGCATTCAAGTGGGCGAAGCTCTGACGGATGTCAAAGAAGACAGTGTGTGCTTCGGTACTCATGCGTGTCGTTAACCAGGCGATAATGGGTGTTAGGATAATTAGTGCGAGCATTAATTGCCAGTTGAGCCAACCCATGACAATCACGGCAGTTAAGAACCATAGGACACATTCGGCGGTGTTATAGGTAACCCAGCATAGAAAGTGTCGGATTGCATCAGTATCACCAGTTAACCGAGCCATAATATCGCCGTTAGTGACAGAGTTGAAGAAGGGGTAATCTAAGGATTGCAATTTCGTGAATAAATCATGGCGAATGTCATACAATGAATTTTGACCGACGCGTTCCCAGAGGATAATGTAGCAGTAACGCATCACGGTTCGAATTAACGTGATACCGACCATCCCTGCTAATAAAGGCAGAAGCAAGTTGAGATGTCGTTGATTGATGACCACGTCAACAATGATGCCACCCAATAATGGTACTGCTACTACACCAAGTGCATTGACGGTAATTAAGAGACTAGCTAGTATGATTTGCCAGCGGCTGTGCCGGGCGTATTGCCAGACCCACTGATAAGGATTCATGATTAACCTCCCGTAGTAACCAGCTAAAGCTGGCTAACTTGACAAGGCTAAGTATGATGATATTGGAGGGATCATTGAATAGATTATTTTGACTAGTTTAATGTCTTTTTTTGTAAGGAGGGATCACAATGTTGCAATTAAGTGAATTTGAACCGGAAGTCCTTTACGCCTTTCCGTTTCGAAATGAACATCCAGGAACCTACGTCTATCATCAACATGATTTTCTAGAGCTCTCAATAATGTTGGAAGGGTATTCAGACTACAATGTGGAAGGACAATGGCGTCGAGTTGTTGCCGGTCAGGCACTACTGTTTAACCCTGGCATTCATCATCAGGAGACTCAGCCCCCGCATACCCAAAGCCTTCAACTGCACATAGGCTTTCGGCATATCGCGCTACCTGGTCAGGTGCCTAACCACTTGCCCTTTAAAGATGCGTTAATTAGTCTTGATGATTATCGGGCAGAATTCATGGCAAATGCCCAACGAATTGTAGCGGAAAGTCAGCGCCCCACCGTATTTGGGCACGCCTTGTTAATTCAAGCGATGGTGATTGAACAGCTTTGCTGGTTATTGCGATCCTTACCAGAGAATAGTGTTAGTAACGATTATACCGAACTGCATCAAGGTAATGTTAGTCGAGATCAGCAGGCGTTGGTCAATGCTGCCACGTATTACTTGGATGTGCATTACAATGAAGATCTGACATTAGGAACGGTGGCTGCCTCCCTTCATGTTAGTGCGGCGTACTTGTCACGAACGTTTAAGGCAATTCAAGGCGAAACGCCGATTAGTTATTTGACAAGGCTAAGAATGCAACGTGCTAAGCAACTGCTCATGCAAGAAGCAATCACAGTACGCCAAGTTGCTCATGCGGTCGGTTATCAAGATCCGTATTATTTTAGCAAGGTATTCAAGCGGTACTTTGGCGCTGCCCCAACGTTAATCGAGAGATAAAGGTGATCAAATACCAATAATACGGGAAGTTGGTATAGTTAGCGGAACAACTTTATTCAAAAATGTAAGCGCTGCCCTGTTTACTGTACTCCCATTATGGTATATTTCAGTCGCAAAAATAGATCTTGTCAGACCCCAAAAAATAATGAACTTGTAGGAGGAATTTTCTAAATGATAACGTGGCAAGGGTTGACTACTGAGCAAGTACAGTCAGTACAGGCGGTTTGTGCCGCAATCATGCCGACAAGCGATCTTAGTGTTGAATGCCAGCATGCGACAACTGGTATTCACATTCAACGCAATGGTGATCAGGTGCGTCTCACATATGGCAGTACGGCAGAGTTGATGCATGGTGCGGCATTGTTATGTGGTCGAGCCCGGAAAGCAACGCAATTTGATATTCGACAGCAACCAAGATTTGAAGTGCTGGCTGCCATGCTCGATGTTGCTCGTAATGGCGTACCAACAGTTGCAATGATAAAGCAAATCATCCGGCGACTAGCAAGCATGGGTTACAATGAGTTATGGCTATATTTAGAGGATCTGTTTGAAATCCCAGAGGCACCATATTTTGGTCGTGGTCGTGGTCGTTATCAGCAGACCGAACTACATGAGATTGCTTTGTATGGTGATCGTTTTGGTGTGACGATCGTTCCAGCTGTTCAGACTTTAGCACATCTGCATAATGCGTTAAAGTGGGATGCGCATGCGGCAGTCAAAGACACGGACGATACGTTACTGGTGGGAGCACCTGCAACAAAGGATTTCCTCACTAATCTTTTGCGTGCGGCGAGTGCCCCGTTCACAACTAATAAGATTCACGTTGGGATGGATGAAGCCTATCAGCTTGGCCGTGGACGCTATTTAGATCAAAATGGGTTTACAGATCAAGAAACACTTATCTTACAACAGTTACAATTAGTCGTATCGTTAACTCAGAAATTAGGTTTAAAAGCTTATATGTGGAGTGACTTATGGTTTACATTCGCTTCATCAAAGCATGAAATGTATGATCCGGATGTGCATTTTGACCCTGCCTTTAAAGCGAGTTTACCGCCAGTCGGTCAAGTTTATTGGGACTATTACCATGAAGATGAACAGACTTATCGTGAGCGCTTTACCCAACACTTCGAACTTAGTGATGATGTGGCGTTTGCGGGCGGAATCTGGACGTGGAGTGCTTTGGCACCTAATCAAAGTAAGATGCTGGCAACGATTGACGCGGGCTTGAAAGCTGCCAAAGCGAGTGGCGTGCAGCAAGTAGTTGCGACAATGTGGTTTGACGACGGCGCAGAAGTACCTTTTAGTGCAGCGTGGTATGGCCTACAAGCTTTTGCAACTTATCAGTATTACGAGGATGTCACACCGGCGATGATCGATACAGAATATGCCATGATACAGGGCGAAAACGCGACTTTTTATCGACTCTTAGATCAATTTGATAACTTTACGAGTAAAGTTAACGTCGATGCTGATAATGTGAGCAAGTTGATTCTTTATGAGGATCTAATGTTGCAGCGATACCGGTCTAACTTAGCAGTTATTGATGTTGAAGCTCATTATCTGGACTTAATGACGAAGCTTGATCAGGTACACGTCCATCAAGAAAATCAATTGATGGTGACCTTTTACAAGCAATTGGCACGGACGGTTTTAGTAAAACAACGAGCTCTAAAGGTAGTGGTAGCCCTTGTTGATTCTGATGTAACTAAATTACGGGCTGACTCGGCTCGAGCGGCGGTGACAAGTTGCCAGCATGCACTGGAACAATTATTACGCGATTTTCGAGCGCTTTGGCAGCAACAACGGCGTGGAAATGGCTTTGAGGTTATCGATGTTCGATTAGGTGGTCAAATCGCGCGCTGTGAGACGGTTACTTGGCGTATTGATGAATGGCTAGCAGGACGTGATGACTTAGCTGAATTGCGAGAACCGTTATTACCAATGGATAAGCGCAATAACGGATTGGTCGGGCACGGGCTGTATAAAGAAATTGTGAGCGCCTGTGAATTGTCATTTTAGATAGAACCGTAACGACGCCGAAAAAATGGTGTCGTTTTTATTTTGGTTGATAACGATAATGGGATGGATGCTAACACAATGCTCGACACTAGCTTGATATGCTGATGTTGGTATGCTAACAACGTGTTAATTCGATTGTTAGGTTGTTTAATAAACGTTTTAATCAGAGTGGCCCGTTGATTCTAACAGGATTAGATTGTTGATTTTTGTGTCGAAATTATACCTAATTTTGATGAAATCTTGAGTTTGTCAATATATCCCTTAAGTTAGTTGATTGTTGCCGTTTGAGAAAGCGGTTACTATAACAGGTGTAATAATGAAAGGAGGGAGAACCGATGGCACAAAATGCCGCAGTTCCAATCGTCAAGAAGCGCAATTTCTTCCAGCGTTTATGGGACAACCGCGTATTCTTGCTCATGGTTGCTCCAGGTGCGATATTATTAATTATCTTCTTCTACATTCCCGTGTTGGCTAACGTTGTTGCCTTTCAAAACTTTCAATACTCGGATCAAGGCTTCATCTATAGTGTGCTGCATAGTCCGTGGGTTGGCTTTCAGAACTTTGCCTTTTTCTTCAAATCGGCAGATTTTTGGATCGTGTTACGTAACACGGTTGGGTACAATTTAACCTTCTTACTGTTGAACTTTTTCTTTGCCATCTTCTTTGGCATTGTCATGAGTCAAATGCGCAACCAACGACTTTTGAAAGCTTATCAGACTTCAATGCTATTTCCATATTTCTTATCATGGGCAATCTTGGCCTACTTCGTATACGCCTTCTTGAGTTCGGATAAGGGTATTTTGAACCATATTATTCAGTCATTTGGCGGGACGCCGATTGACTTCTACAATACGCCGTGGGTCTGGCCATTTATCATTATCTTCCTAGGGGTTTGGAAAGGAATTGGATACAACAGTATTCTGTACTTTGCCACGGCCATGGGAATTGATCCATCGTACTATGATGCGGCGATGATGGATGGTGCAAATAAATGGCAACAGATTAAAAACGTGACGTTACCACACATCCTACCAGTTGCAACGTTAATGTTGATCTTGAATATTGGGGGGATCTTCCGTAGCGATTTCGGGCTATTCTACCTAATTCCGCGTTCATCAGGGACGTTGATTAATGTGACACAGACCTTTGATACGTATATTTACCGCGCGCTGACGACGACTAATGATATTGGGATGTCAACGGCTGCTGGGCTAATGCAATCAGTTGTCGGTGCACTGTTAATCATTGTTTGTAATTGGGTGGTTCGGCGTAAACAACCAGAATCAGCATTATTTTAGGGGGTGCCGTCATTGCGTAAGAAAAAACATATTTCAGCTGTTGAGATTCGCAAGTTCGGACCTGGCGCCAACCTGTTTTTCAACATCTTCCTAGCAATCTTTGCACTATCGTGTATCTTACCGTTCTTCTTCATCATTATCTTATCGTTGACACAAGAATCAGATATTACGACGTATGGGTATCAATTCTGGCCTAAACATTGGACCTTTGCGAGCTATCAGTATCTCGCTAAAATGGGTCATCAAGTGTTAGTCTCATTAGGTGTTACGATCTTTGTAACAGTTGTTGGGACCATAATGAACAGTTTGTTTAGTTCGACGTACGCGTATGCAATTTCTCGTAAGGATTTTGCCTATGCTAGATTTTTCACCATTTTCGCTTTGATTTCTATGCTGTTTGTTCCAGGTATGGTGCCAACTTACTTGGTTGTGACTCAAATGCTAGGTCTACAGGATAATATCTGGGCGTTAATCTTACCGATGAGCTTTGGGGTGTATACCGTTTTGATCATGCGGACTTTCTTCAAGACATCCATTCCGGAAGCAATCATTGAATCGGCACGGATCGATGGTGGTAGTGAGTTGCGGATTTTCCGGAGTATCGTGGTACCTCTGGCAATTCCAGGGATTGCAACAATTAGTTTATTCACGTCACTAGGTTATTGGAATGATTGGATGAATGCCTTGCTATACATTAACAAGGATAGCGTCACACCATTGCAATATTTACTCATCAAGATTCAAAACAATATTCAGTTTATGACACAAAATATGCAAGCCAATGGCGCAATTGCGGGTGCCGCCAATGTTCCAAGTGAAGGTATGCGGTTCGCAATCGTTGTTGTTGCAACTTTACCAATTGCATTAACCTACCCATTCTTCCAGAAGTACTTCGTCAAAGGAATGACGATTGGTGGCGTCAAAGGTTAGTTTGGTAGTGTTGCGTATTTAATTCGTTTTAACTGTTCGGGGTATTAATAAGTCATTTCAAAAAACTTTTCCGAGGGGGAAGAACAGCTATGAATAAATTTGTAAAGGGTGCGGCCCTAGTTAGTGCCGTAGCATTTGGAACAGTGGCACTAGCTGGTTGTGGTAAGTCCAATAGCGATTCAGCATCCAGTAAGGCAACAACCGTTAATATGTATATGCCTGGTGATAAGCCGAAGAACTATGACGCAATGATTAAACGGGCGAATAAAGAAATTCATAAGACTTACAAGAATATCAATTTAAAGATGAACTTTATCGGCTGGGGCGATTATGAACAGAAGTACAATGTTATGGTTACTTCTGGTAGCGGTTACGATTTGGCCTTTGCGCAAAACTATACGTCAAATGCACTTAAGGGTGCATACGCCGATATGAATAGCGAATTAAAGAGTGGTGGTGTGGCCAACAAAGCGTACAAACAAGTTGATTCAGCCTACTGGAAAGGGCTAAAGGTTAACGGTAAAACATATGGCTTCCCAGTCAATGCCAACATTTACGCGCAGAATATGCTGACATTCAACGATGAATTCTTGAAGAAGTACAATATTAGTATTAATGATGTTGATTCATACGCAAGCATGGAGTCAGCTTTAGCGAAATTCCATAAAGAAAAACCAGGAGTGGCAGCCTTTGCAATCGGTCAAGGGTTCAAGGCATCACCAAAACACATGGACTTCCCATTGGGTAATGGGCTACCATTTGCCATTGACTCTAGTGGTTCAAGTAAGAAGATTGTGAATGTCTACGATACTAGTGAAATGCAAGGAATCCTGAAGACTTTGCACAGCTATTACCAAAAGGGTTATATTCCTAAGGATGCTGCAACGTCTAGCACACAATATAACTTACAAGATAACACTTGGTTCGTACGTCAAGAAACCCAAGGACCATTCGATTACGGCGATTCCGCTTTGATTACGAATGCGGGCGGTAAGAAGATGAAGTCTAAGGCCATTACAGATCCTTATAAGTCATCTGCTCAATCCCAAGTGGCTGTATGGACAATTTCCAAGACTTCCAAGCATAAGAAAGAAGCGATGCAAGTCTTGAACCTGTTGAACACGGATAAGACCTTGCTTAACAACATTACTTGGGGTCTTGAAGGAACTCAATGGAACTTTACGGACAAGGCTAAGGGTAAGATCAAGATAACCAATAAGTACAAGCCTAACACATTCATTGGTGCTTGGATGATGGGTAATAACAAGAACCTTTATACTCAAGACTCAACGACTGAAGCGATGATTAAGAAGCGTGATCAATCTATTAAGGATGCGAAGACTTCTGCAGCACTTGGTTTCAATCCTGATACGAGTTCATTGAAGACCGAGATTACGAACTTATCGAACGTAATGAGTAAGTATCTTGATATCTTAAATACTGGTACTGCCGACCCAGTCCCAACAATTAAGAAGATGGACAAAGAGCTCAAAGCCGCTGGTTACGATAAAGTTCAAAAAGAATTACAGAAACAATACGACGCCTTCTTAGCTAAACAGTAACACTTAAATCATTTACCACAAAGAGGTCGGGTGCTGGGCACTACGACCTCTTTGTCTACATACAAATTGGGCCATAATTAAGAATAGTAGGGGGTCAGTAGCATGCAAGCACATTGGTGGCAACGCGCAACGGTTTATCAGATTTACCCACGTAGCTTTCAAGATAGTAACGGGGATGGAATTGGTGACATCCCTGGGATTATCAGTCGGCTCGATTACTTGGCAACCCTTGGTGTGGATGCGCTGTGGTTAAGCCCGGTATACAAAAGTCCGAATGCTGATAACGGCTATGACATTGCGGATTATCAGGCGATTGACCCAGCATATGGCACGATGGCCGATATGGATCAGTTGATCGCTCAAGCGGCTCAGCGTGGCATAAAAATCGTGATGGATTTGGTCGTGAATCATACCAGTGATGAGCATCCGTGGTTTGTGGATGCTTGTCAGAATCCAGATAGTCCGACGCGCGATTATTATGTATGGGCGGATGCTGTTGATGGGCATGCACCTAATAATCTGACATCTGGTTTCAGCGGCGGTTCAGCTTGGGAGCTAGATGAACTAACGGGCCAATACTTTTTGCACTTGTTTTCAAAAAAGCAGATTGATTTGAATTGGCAGAATCCAGACTTACGACGCGCAATTTATCGTATGATGAATTTCTGGATCGATAAGGGAATCGAAGGGTTTCGGATGGATGTCATAGATATGATTGCCAAGGAGCCACGTGCAAAAATTTTAGTGAACGGGCCGCATCTGCATGAATATTTACATGAAATGAATCGTCAGACTTGGCGGAACCGTGATTTTTTAACAGTCGGTGAAGCCTGGAGTGCAAGTCCAGAAGATGCGCGACAGTACAGTGATGAGCAGCGCGAAGAATTAAGTATGGTCTTCCAATTCGGCCACTTATGGGCTGATCGCCAGGTTGGCGGCGAAAAGTGGGAACAGCGACCACTTGATGTTGCACAACTGAAACAAGCGCTCTATGCTTGCCAAACGACGATGGCGACTCACGGGTGGAATAGTTTATTCTGGAGTAACCATGACCTGCCCCGCGCCGTTTCACGCTTTGGGGCTACGGGTCAGTACCGAGAGCTGAGTGCGAAGATGTTAGCCATTGCTTTACACGGACTAAAAGGCACACCTTTTGTCTATCAAGGGGAAGAGATTGGTATGACTGATTGCCCAGTTGCAACTATCGATCAAGTTAACGATGTTGAAGCCCGGACAATTTATCGACAATTACGAGCACAGGGTGATGATGCTGGTACCGCCATGCAGAAAATCAATATCTTTAATCGTGATAATGCGCGGACGCCCATGCAATGGACGGCTAAGCAACACGCGGGATTTACAACGGGCAAACCATGGTTGGCAATCAATGCCAATTATCCGAGGATCAATGTTGCGGCCGCCCAAGCGGACCACCAATCGATATGGTGGACGTATCAGCGGCTAATTAGATTACGCAAACAGTCGGCGGTGTTGCAACAGGGTGAGTTTACCGAGTTATCAGCGGTACCGGCACCAATCGTTGCCTACACTCGGAATTGGCAACAAACCCAATGGCTAATTTGCGCTAATTTTGCTGATACACTTATTACGGTAGATCTACCAAAGCGAGCATCTGAGTTGATTATCAGTAACTATCAAGATTATCCTGAGCAACTGGGGCGGGTGGTATTACGACCGTATGAAGCGTTTATCCTTGCATTAAGCTAGAAGTGGAAACGCTATTATCAATGAATGGATTTTGATACTATACAGATAGATTATGAAAAGGAGGAGACAGTAATGATTGGACGCGCAGCGGATAAGATTTTTACACGGGTATTTATTTTCTTAATAATGACCGTCTATTTTTGGATTTATACAGTCGCTGGGTTGGTTGTACTAGGAATTGGACCGGCGTTTCGAACTGTAACTGAGATGCATATGGATAAGCAGTGGGATTATCGGTTATATCACTTTAAGGAAGGATGGCAGCGCTTTAAACGCCATTTTTGGCAAATGAACTTGCATACTTGGTTGTTCTTAGGGGTAGGGGCCGTCTTGGCTTATAATTTATATTTAAGCCTTTCGATTCATACACTATGGATAATTTTCATTCAATTTATTATCGTATTTGCTTTGATTCTTGATTTTAGCTTAGCAATTTTTACCGTGATGTTGCGGTCGCGCTACGATGTTGCCTTCAAAGATGCCATTAAATTAGCAATTGTTCAGTTCTTTAGTAATTTTACGCAGTTATTGACCTTTATTATTGGCACGATCGTATTGATCGTCATCTCTTTGAAGTGGCCAGGGATGATCCTTTTCCTAAGTCCTGGAATCTATATGGTTGGGGCAGATCGATTGTCACGACGGTGGTATGACAAGATTGATAAGATGCTAGGGGCAGTTTAGATGTTGCTGAAAAGTCATGCTATGCAGGCGAGCTTTGCCCACCTGATTAAGTTATATACAACCATCATTTCGGTGATGGTTGTTTTGGCAACAACCGTCTTTATCACCGTTAGTATTCGAACTTATGATGCGGATTTGGAGCAGGCCGAGAATACGGCCATCGTGCAGGTTGGTCAAATGCTTAATCAGAATCAACAAATTGCCGCGCAATTCGCGACTCAAATGACAAGTTCATCGAGTAATTTACCGAGTATCGAAAAATATTTTGATTCGTCTATCACTGATTACAGCAATTATGCGATTGATAAAAGTATTAGTGGCAGTCCATACTTTTTCTGGCCAACTGAGTCACGGCAATTCTTTACTCAGCATGATCAAGTAACTCAACTGACACTACGATTATTGAGTCAAAATAAGGTGTTTGTTGCGACACAAGCTAATCCTGGTGGCGCCTTATATCCGGCCAAAGACGTTAAACAACGTTTTGCAATTAATGCTCCGTTAATCAATCAGACATCCTTAGAAACGGATGGGGTTCTCAGTATCAGCTTTGATCAGAGCGAGATCAAGCGGCAGTTGTCACAAGTGAATGCGACCCAGCCCTTGCAAGTTGTGGTACGTTCAGAGGCTGATGATGAAGTCTTTTACTTTGCTGGTAAACGGGTCACGCGACAACAGCAACGTGATCTGAACCAGGCACTAACGGCGGGCAACATGAAAATGTTGCGTGATTATCATGTTACCACGAAACAATTATCATCCGGTTATACGGTGATGACAGTCTTGAATAGGCATCTATTAAGTCGTCTGATTATCGGACATGTTCTACCGTTAATTTTATTAGGGTTGATTTTGTTACTAGGGCTAAGTACGGGCTTGTGGCTGACTTTTCGTCGGTACCAGCACCAACTGAATACAATTGTTGATACTGTTCAAACGGTTTCTGATGGTAATCTAGATGCACGAGTTCCAATGAATCTGCGACCGACAGACTTGCATACACTTGCCGGCGGAATTAACGCTATGTTGACGGAAATTCATCAGCATATTTATACGATCTATCAATTACAGATCGCCCAACAAGAGGCGAACCGGCGAGCATTACAGGCACAAATCAACCCGCATTTTATGTCTAATACATTAGAGTATATTCGAATGGCTGCGTTAGAAGCACATCAGCCAGAACTCGCCAATGTAGTGTATAGCTTTGCTGCATTATTGCGAAATAACACGGATCTATCATCACGGACGACACTGAAGCAGGAAGTTAGTTTTATTGAAAAGTATGTCTTTTTATATCAAGTTCGGTTTCCTGATCGGCTAGCTTACCAATTTACGGTCGCTGACGATGTCGCTGCGGTTGAGATTCCCAAATTTAGTTTGCAACCACTTGTCGAGAATTACTTCGTGCACGGTGTCAACTTCTCACGGGTGGATAATGCCCTAAGTTTAAAGGCTTGGCGTGAAGCTGGTATCGTTCACGTTAAGATCGTGGATAATGGCCGCGGCCTGTCACCGGAAGCTGTTAAAGCTGTGAATCAAAAGTTGAAGCAACCATTAGCAGCTGAACAACAGCATTCAATTGGACTACAGAATGTCTACTCACGGATGCACGATAGTTTTGGGGACGGTTTTAAAATGACAATTAATAGTAATGACCAACAGGGCGTTACGGTATTGCTGCAGTTTGATGATCGTGAGGGGGTTAAGTGATGCGGAAAGTGATGTTAGTTGATGATGAATACATGCTATTACGTGGGCTTAAATTACTAATTGATTGGGAATCATTGGGGTTGGAGATTGTGAATACGGAGCAAAATCCCAGCTTAGCGTTAAAGTATTTACAAGATAATGACATTGATATTTTAATTTCAGATATGAACATGCCGGAGATGCCGGGCCCAGAATTTGTAGCGGCTGCCAAGAAGATTCAACCAGCAATGGAATTGATCGTAATCTCAGGATATTCAGATTTTGACTATGTACGTGCTGGCTTGCAGCAAAATGCTGTAAATTATTTACGTAAGCCAATTGATACTGATGAATTGTTGGCAACACTGCGAGGTGCCTTGGACCGGTTACAAGCACAACAACAGCAACATCAGATTGCATCGCTGGCAATTCAGACACAGACACGGACATTACTGACGACTGATCGCGAGCCAGAGCAACTGCAAATTATCCAGGCGCTAGGAATTGAGTTTGCCACACCAACAACCGTTCGCCTTATTGGGGTACTAAACCCCTTACCGCCTAAAGATTTAGTGAATTACCTACGTGTGATAAAAGCGGTCAAGGGCTTTTATACTGAGCGGGAAGATTTTATTATTGTCTTTCAAGGGACGACTGACCAATTAAACATATTTATCAATGAAGCACCTCATCAGATCGGGGTAGCACATCGGCCATTTCTAATTGGAGCTCCAATTAAGAATGTCGGACAATTGCGAACGCGTTATATTCAATTGCGTCGTGAGATTGCAAGACAATACTTTTTTGAAACTGCTTCAGGGCTGCGAATGATGCTGCCAGATACGCAAGAGAGCGTTTCATCGACGTTGCCAAGTTATTCTGAGGTCAAAAAAGCACTGGATGGCATCGATTTGACTGGATTTTCAATATGGTTAACCCACCAATTTGACGCAATGAAGCAGGCAAATGCGTCGGACTTGTTAGCACGACAGTTCGCACTAGTTGTATTGCTGGTTCTAAGTGACCGACTGACGAAATTTGATGATAAAGCAGCCATCATTGCCGCAATCAATCACGCCAAAGACGTTAGTGATCTTAAAGGTCAGTTACAGTGGGTTGCTGAACTTGCTACTGAACAGGGTACTCAACAGTTTTCAAGAAATGTGCTGGCAATGCGCCAGATTATTAAAAAGCGATATCCAGAACAACTTTCGTTAGCGGCAGTAGCGAGTGAATTGCATCTCAATGCGGTGTATCTGGGTCAATTGTTCAAGCAGGAAGTTGGACGTAGTTTTGCCCAATTTCTCAATGATTATCGTGTTGATGTCGCGGTGGATTTATTACGAGATTCAGATCTGGATATTGGTCAAATTGCTGAGGCGGTTGGTTATCAAAATTCTAGTTATTTTTATAAATTATTCAAAAAACAAACGGGGATGTCGCCTGGTGATTACCGAAAGGCGGGTGTCCTGAGTAGTTAATCAACTTTAACAAGTTGGTTTTGATAAGTGTACGCGTAACCAATTGTAGCGATTGAGTACATTAATCTTAATAAGAAATAGTGAAGGTGAAAAGAATGAGTAGAAGATTAGGGAGCATTGAAGCGGGCGGTACTAAGTTTATCTTAGCAGTAGCGGATGAGACTTATCAAATGGGCGCAAAGAAGCGAATTCCAACTTTAACCCCTGAAGAGACATTGGCGGCTTGTATTGACTTTTTTAAGGCTAATCCAGTTGATGCCATTGGATTAGGGTCATTTGGGCCAATTGGAATTAAGCACGGCACTGCCGATTATGGTCATATTCTAGCAACGCCAAAACCAGGCTGGGCGGGGACTAATATTGTAGGGATTCTAACGGCAGCGCTACACGTGCCGATTTACTTTACGACGGATGTTAATGCGTCAATCTATGGTGAATACATTGCTGGTGAGGCTCAAGCCGTTGATGCAGCGGTTTATTTCACGATTGGCACTGGTATTGGCGGTGGTGCGATTCAGGACGGCAACTTTATTGGGGGTTACTCGCATCTGGAAATGGGGCATGCGCCGGTAATGTTGCATCCAGATGATGATTTTGTTGGGAGTTGCCCATTCCACGGTAATCAGTGTTTTGAAGGGGTAGCAGCTGGACCGACCATTGAGGCACGGACCGGTGAGCGCGGGGAGAACCTTCAGCGGGACAATCCTGTATTTGATTACATTGACTATTACGCTGCTCAAATGGCCTTTAATGCATATGTTAACTTGACGCCAGAAAAAATCATCTTTGGTGGTTCAGTGATTAACGACGCCGATATGGTCAAGGTTCGCCAGTACTTTGATCAGCTAAACAATGGTTACGTGCAAGTCCCAACCGACTTAATCGTACACAGTCACTTTGCAGATAATGCGTCCGCAACCGTGGGCGACTTTGCGTTAGCCGCTTCCTTATTAGATTAATATGGTAATACCAGGTGAGAAAAACCGGTAAGGCGTGTGGGTTCATATAAGTCGGCACCAAGTTGATATATCAACTTGGTGTTTTTTTTGAATTCGACAATTAAGTGTTGTTCCACTTGAAATGGTGCTCATAGGAACTTTTGGTAAAATTGCCGAATAAAAGCGAACTTTTTGAATAACCTGCCCATTCATAATGAAGACGCTTTCCAATACAATTAATAGTGTCAGAAAGGTTGGGATTTATCATGGTTGAAATTAATTTAGATCATATTTATAAACGTTATCCAAATGCAGAAACTAACTCAGTGAATGACTTCGATCTTCATATTAAGGACAAGGAATTTATTGTCTTTGTTGGACCTTCCGGCTGTGGTAAGTCGACAACATTACGGATGATTGCCGGATTGGAAGATATTACGCAAGGAACGTTAGAAATTGGCGGTAAGGTGATGAATGATATCTCGCCGAAAGACCGTGACATTGCGATGGTTTTCCAAAACTATGCGTTATACCCACACATGACCGTTGCGGGTAATATGGCGTTTGGGTTGAAGCTACGTAAGTATAAAAAAGATGATATTGCCAAGCGAGTTGACCAAGCTGCTGAAATTTTAGGACTAACTGAATTTTTGGACCGTAAGCCAGCTGATTTATCTGGTGGGCAACGACAACGGGTTGCCCTAGGCCGGGCGATTGTACGGGATGCACCGATCTTTTTAATGGATGAGCCATTATCTAACTTGGATGCCAAGTTACGGGTATCGATGCGGGCCGAAATTGCCAAGTTACATCAGCGGCTTAGCACGACGACAATCTATGTGACCCATGATCAAACTGAAGCAATGACCATGGCTGATCGGGTGGTTGTCATGTCAGTTGGTGAGATTCAACAGATTGGAACACCTTCAGAAATTTATGATCGTCCACGGAATATGTTTGTTGCTGGCTTTATTGGCTCACCTGCTATGAACTTCTTCAATGTTCATTATCAAGATCAGGTTATTGATGACCATAAGGGCGTACAACTAACAATTCCTGAAGGGATGGCTAAAGTTTTAGATAAACGTGGTTATAATGGCAAGGATATCGTCTTCGGAATTCGACCGGAAGATATTCATACTGAAGAGATCTTCATTGATACGTGGCCAAATTCGACAGTTGAAGCCACAATTAACGTGTCTGAATTATTAGGTGCTACTAGCCAGCTCTATAGTCAAGTTGGTAATACTGAGTTTGTGGCTAATGTTGATTCTCGTGATTTTCATCAACCCGGTGCAAAAGTGCAGATGGGCTTTGATATTAACAAAGCGCACTTCTTCGATAAAGAAACACAGAACTCCATTATGTTGGATGAAGAGGAAGAAACAGGTAAGTCGCACTAAAGAAGCAGTGCTCGGTATTGCGATGCTAAGATATCCCATAGATTTCAACGCTATAGCAGGCAAGTAATATTTTTGAAGCGTGATCAAGACAACTTGATCACGCTTTTTTGCTGTTATTAGGTTAATTTAACAATAGCTGTATTAATGAAACATAGAAAAAATCACCTCGATAGGTTGTGCTAGGTCTTAAAGTGGCACTAGCAATTTATAACCAACGGAGGTGATCTTTAATAGCGGATTATTGTTTTATTTGTTCGTAACACTAGCAGGAACAAGCCCTAAGCGGACGTCAATATTGGTTGCATTTAGTAGCTGTTGATGGCTAATCGTGGCTTGGTCGTAGTGGTGGCCGTTGAGCGTCATAGTTTGCACAAAATTATTGTGATCGTGATTGTTAGTGGTAGTTAATTGGATATCATGATCGGCCGTGTGCAGTGTAACGTGGTCAAAAGCCGGAATTCCGAGCACGTATTCCGCATCAGCTGGACAAACTGGGTAGAATCCTAAACATGCGAAGATGAACCAGCCGGCCATGGAGCCGTTATCTTCATCTCCTGGGAACCCGGTAGTGGAAGCATTGAATAACTTCCGGAGCTGCTTTACGAGTACTTGAGTTTTTTCACGGTGCCCCGTGTAACTAAAGAGATATGGTAAATGAAAGCTAGGCTGGTTCGAGATAGCGACCTGACCATAATCGACGGCAGCCATTTCACTCATTTCGTGAATGACCATCTGATAGCCACCAACGTGATAACTAGGGCGCGTATTACAGAGCGCTGTCAACTGATCATCGAACCGCTTGGGACCTCCCATGGCAGTCATTAAGCCGTTAATATCGTGAAAGGCACTGTAACTATTTTGCCAGGCGCTGCCTTCCGTGTAGTCACTCCCCCAGCTGTCAGGGACAAAGGGTTCTTTGAATCGGCCATCGCTATTCTTGGGACGCAAAAAGCCAGTCTGCGGATCAAGTAAGTTGAGATAACGCTTGGATAGTTGCCAGTACTTGTTGGCAATATCTGTCTGATCCAATACGTCAGCGACTTGTCCAATGCAATAATCACTATAGGCATAGTCTTGGGTCCAATTGACACTTTCAGGATACTTGTCTGCGGGGATGTAGCCTAAACGATCGTAATCAGCACTGCCTTGCCGACCATAACGGGAATTTTTAGCTGGTTTTGAATCGCTATCACGCATTGCAGCCAGTAAACGAGGCATGAGCTCTAATGCGATACCTTTCTTAGCACTTTCAGCAATAATTGAGTCAACTAGATTACCGGGCATCATTCCCCGCTCATCTGGCGCCAACCAACGTGGTAAGAAACCAGTCTCATTGTAGCTTGTTAAGAAGCCTGCCAAAAACTTAGGTAAGAGTTCTGGCGCTAAGATAGAGAATAGGGCGTAAACGGTTTTTGAAGTATCCCAGAAGCCGTTATTCGTATAGAGTAGACCTGATTTAATGGTTTTAGACTTTGTATCGTAGTGGATCGGCTTGTTCTTGGCGTCCAATTCATAAAAACGTTGTGGGAATAAGAACAGTCGGTACATGCAAGTATAGAACGTTTGAATAAGCTCAGGGTGATGATCGCGAATAGTTACTCGGCTTAAATAATCGTTCCATTGTGCAGCGCTTACATTTTCAAGAGCCGTCAAATCGGCGTCTTGGAGTCGTTTTAAGTTAAGCTGGGCTTGCGTGCGATCAACGTAGGATGTGGCAAGGTGACAGTTGATTAGGGACTGGTCACTAGCTAAAAGTAGTGTTAGGGCATGACCATGACCATGACCTTCAGTTGTTACAAACCAATGATTTTGGTCGTCGTAATAGCCAGAATTAGCACGGTCAAAGCCTGAAATCGTTAATTCAACGTACATAGTTAGGTTAGGATCTTCGCCACCATGGTAGTCGCTGACAGATAATTTGACGCCCGTTGGGGTAAATTCAAAGGTTACGTGATCGGAAAATTGCAACATGAGGCCGTGATGAGCTAGCTCTAACTGCTGGAAGTCATAGCGAGCAATGGCCCCATACGTTGATGGTGCCAAGTCAGTTTGAACGTTAAAGTGATCGTCGTAAATCGCTAGATGGTGCGCATTGAAGGTTGCTTCGTTTGGCCGGTAGTTTCCGACAAAGTCTGGCCGCTTAGTTGCATCCTGCCATTGGACGCCCATGAGTAATAAGTGGCAATAGTCGCCAATCCAGGGACTGGGTTGGTGAGTTAGGCGAATTCCTTCAAATCGCGGTGTATCTGGTTGGAAGAACCAGGCGCCGTTAGCGCCGTTAGTCTGAACGGCAAAGTAATTCATCCCAAAGGGCACGCCGCTGTATGGTAAACAGTTGCCATGAGAGTGTTGGGGACTGTTGGCGGTGCCTTGACGAATATCAATTTGGTCAATTTTCATGATCGTTATTTCTCCTTAGAAATTGGTTGGAATGGTTGAGTAGAGTCACGTTGAATTAATTGAACTGGCAAGCGGACAGTAGTTGGCTGAACCGGAGTCTTCAACAGCAAGGACACTGCTTTAGTCCCCATCCCTTTAAAATCTTGTGCAACGGTCGTCAATGAAGGGTACGTCAGGCTAGCGGCTTGAATATTATCGAAGCCAACAATTGAAAGCCGCTGCCAGATTTTAGGATCAACTTTACGTAAAGTGTTCATCAGCTTGATTGCAGTCAGATCGTTTTCAACAACGATTGCGGTGATCTGATGGTCTGCAAGATAAGTCAACCAGTCATTAGTGCTGAATTGGTTTAGAGTGGGTAAATCTGCAAGCGCAGTGACCGGCGTAACGTGTTGCTGATTGAGGGCTGTCAAATAACCAAAGTAGCGTTCATAGACGGAACTTGGCAGGACTGTGTTATTACGTTGTGCATAGAACAAGATCTGTTGATGTCCAAGTTGGAGTAGATGATCAGTTGCAATTTGGCCGCCACTGAAGTTATCAGCGGTAACGACTGGCAACTCAAGCGCAGGTAATGTCTTATCCAAGATAACGACTGGAACCTGTGCCAATTTGAGTTGATAAATGCGCTCAGCTTCTTGATACAAATCCTGTGGTAAATAAATGACTCCGGCGTAATTTTCGTGGATCTCCTTGGCTGAGAGATTAAAGAAACTCGCGGAATCCATAGTAACAGCTTGATAGTGATGTTCACTAGCGGCTAAACTCACGCCGGAAGCATAGTCGCCTAGACCAGCATCGGTTGGAAACGGCAGGACAAGTAGTAGCTGCTTGTTAGTCTTTGGCTGTTCGGTCGGTTGCACGAAACTACCGCTACCTTGTTTACGGTAAATTAGCCCCTGACTTTCTAGTTCAGTGAGGGCTCGCTTAGAGGTGATTCGACTGACGTTGTAAGCTTTAGCTAACTGAAGTTCGGTTGGTAATTGTTCATTATCGGTTAAAGTTCCAGAGGTAATTTGGCTTTTTAATTGATTATAAATGGTTAAATAGCGCGGTTCTGATTTCGGCATCGAAAGATCCTTTCCGGTCAATTGAGTTTAGTGTAAATATATCATTTTTGAACGAAAAAGGGAAGAATTAGTTGTAATTTGATATAGACAAACCGGTATTGAATGTTATAATTGGTGAAAATGATATATCAAATAAGGAGTGCAATAATGACGACTAACTATGTAGATCAGCATGTCCAACAGTTTGTTGCTAAGGTTAATCAGTTGAGCCAACCACTTGATCCCAAATTAGGTACAGTATTTCAAAAAACATTCCTAAATACGCTTGAAACTACCATTTCTGACGATGAGCAAGGTTACGCCTTTATCTTGACTGGTGACATTCCAGCCATGTGGCAACGTGATTCAACAGCACAGGTGCGGCCATACTTGGCATTAGCACATGAGCAACCAGCCATTGCTGACCTGATCACTAGAGTTGTTCAGCGGCAATTCTTTAATATGGCGATTGATCCCTATGCTAATGCCTTCAATGAAACGGCGAATGGTCACGGTCATCAAAGTGATCAAACTAATATGGGGCCGTGGATTTGGGAACGTAAATTCGAAATCGATTCGTTATGTTATCCGGTGCAGTTGGCATACTTGCTCTATAAGAATACCGGCGTCACCGCGCAATTTGATAATAATTTTGTAACCGGTGTCAAAAAGCTATTAACAACATTTGAAGTTGAACAACACCATGCAACATCGCCGTATCGGTTTATTCGAACGATTGATCGCCCTGAGGACACACTGGTTCGCGATGGGCGGGGCACGCCGGTTGCAGATACGGGAATGATTTGGTCCGGCTTTCGTCCTAGCGATGATGCTTGTGAGTATGGGTATCTGGTGCCTGCCAATATGTTTGCGGTCGTAATCCTTGGTTATTTACAGACGATATTCAGTAGCATTCTGGATGATCCAGAAATTGTGGCGCGAGCTCAACGACTCCAGACGACTGTGCGTAATGGTATTGAGACGTATGGTTATACGACTAATGCTAATGGTGAGAAAGTCTACGCATACGAAGTTGACGGCTTGGGACATGCAAAGTTAATGGATGATGGCAATGTTCCTAGCCTATTGAGTGCTCCTTACCTGGGGTATTGTGACTTATTGGACTTAAATTATCAACGAACCCGACAGACGTTATTGAGCCCGGAAAACCCGTATTACTACAGCGGTAAACTAGCAGCTGGACAAGGTAGCCCCCACACTCCAGCTCGGTATATTTGGCCGATTGCAATTGCGATGGAAGGATTAACCGCCAATAGTCACGAACAACAATTGGCCGCGTTACAAACGTTGATTAAAACGACAGGAAACACTGATTTAATGCATGAATCGTTCGATGTCGATGACGACACACAGTTTACCCGTGAATGGTTCTCTTGGGCCAATATGATGTATTGCGAATTATTGTTAACGACACTGGGATTTAAGATTGAGAGGTAGGTAAACATGACGAAGAAGAAGGTCTTTGTTATTTCACACAGCCACTGGGATCGTGAATGGTATATGCCGTTTGAACAACACCATATGCGCTTAGTGACGCTGATTGATAATTTGCTGGATGTTTTTAAAAATGACTCAGATTTCGACAGTTTTCATTTGGACGGTCAGATGATTGCGCTGGATGATTATTTAGCGGTACGACCAGAACGTAAACCTGAATTAGCAGCGGCAATCAAGGCTGGAAAATTACGAATCGGACCATTTTATATTCTGCAAGATGATTTTCTGATTAGTCCTGAATCCAATGTTCGAAACATGATTATTGGCCGCGATCAAGCGCGTGAATATGGTCAAGAAGTTCCTTTGGGGTATTTTCCTGATACGTTTGGTAACATGGGACAAACGCCACAAATGATGACGCTAGCCAATTTGAAGACAGCTGCCTTTGGTCGTGGCGTGACGCCGACTGGTTTTAATAATCAGGTTGGAGATGCAGACTATGCATCTCAATATTCTGAAATGTGGTGGCAAGGTCCGGATGGCACTCGCATTCTAGGGCTGCTATTTGCTAATTGGTATAGCAACGGCAATGAGATTCCGGTTGAGCGAACGGCTGCTAAGAAGTTTTGGGATCAAAAGCTCGCGGATGCTGAAAAATTTGCATCAACGGATAATTTATTAATGATGAATGGTGTCGATCACCAACCTGTTCAATTGGACGTGACGGCGGCAATTAAGGTCGCAAATGAACTATACCCTGATTATGAATTTATTCATTCTAACTTTACTGATTACCTAGCGACTCTGAGCGCAGATTTGCCTAAAGATTTAAGTACAATTCATGGCGAATTAACGAGTCAAGAAACGGATGGTTGGTACACCTTAGCAAATACGGCCTCCAGTCGGGTGTACTTGAAGCAGGAAAATACGAAGAACGAACGGTTACTAGAAAATCAAGCGGAGCCACTGGCAGCGATGGCTTATCCGGCCGCGGACTATCCGCACGATCGGTTACGCTATGCGTGGAAATTGTTATTGCAAAATCATCCCCATGATAGTATTTGTGGTTGCTCTGTCGATGAAGTTCACCGCGAGATGTTAACCCGGTTTGCAAAATCACAAGAAGTCGCACGATTTGTTGCCCACGATGCACTGACAACGCTGACTGCTAAAATCAATACGACAGATTTTAATGAACAAGCGAAACCGTTTGTCGTTGTTAATACGACTGGCTTTACCAAGACTGGTCTGACAAGAATTGTTGTAGAGTGGGACCGGATTGCTTTTAGCGCAACGGGTACCATTCAGGAGCAACGCCACCAACTTGAACAGCGATTAGCTGAATTACCAGAATTAATGGTAGTTGATGCCCATGGTCAAAGTGTGCCCTTTCGACTAATCGATCAACAAGTGGCCTTCCATTATGATTTACCAAAAGATCGGTTCCGGGACCCATTCCAAGCAATTGAACTCACAATCGAGTTGAACGTGGTCAATATGCCAGCATTTGCTTGGCGGACGTTAGCTTTACAACCAGCCACACAAACGCTAGTGCCAAATGCAACGGTCAAGGCCCAACCACGATTAATCAGTAATGAATGGTTGAAAATTGGTGTGGAAGATGATGGTAGTTTAACGATTACAAATCGGGAGACCAATAAGACCTACCATCAGATGCTTGTGTTTGAAGATACGGGTGATATGGGTAACGAATATATCTATCGTCAAACAGCTGATAAGCGCGCCTATTACTCAACTGATTTTCCAATGGAGGTGCGGGTTGTGCATGCAGACGAGTTGGGCAGCGAGTTGGAATTAATCAATTATTTGGAGGTTCCAACATCCGCGGATGAACAACTTGCTAAGGAGACCCATGCCATTGTGGATATCACGCAGCGAACAGCACAGCGATCAACTCAAAAAGTGCCACTGACGATAACGACGAAGATTCGTCTGAATCCTAATAGTCGGCAAATACAATTTGAATCACATGTCAATAACCAAGCAAAAGATCACCGATTACGGGTGCTATTCAAGACGGCACTGACTGCCGAAACCCACGTTGCTGATTCGATCTACGAGACCGTAACCCGTGCGAACCGACCAGCTAAGAACTGGCAAAACCCAACTAACCCGCAACACCAACAGGCCTTTGCCTGTGTCTTTAACGAGGCTAATGGTGTGACAGTCGGTAATTTGGGCTTAAACGAGTACGAGATTTTGCCAGCAGATAATACTATTGCGCTGACGATGTTACGTTGTGTGGGTGAAATGGGGGATTGGGGCTACTTTGCAACCCCAGAGGCGCAATGCCAAGGGGCGTTCACCTTTAATTATAGTTTGGAGTTAACCGATGGGTCGGAAGCACAACGGATTGCGAGTTACCAACGGGCGCAAGGAATGCAAACGCCGTTTAGTAACCAACAGACGTGGCAACATACCGGTACCTTGGAAGCGGACGATCAATACTTGACGCTCGCGACACCTGAATTTGCCGTGACGAGCTTAAAACGCGCGAACAATAGTACTGGATTGACAGTACGTGGCTATAATTTGAGTGATCGTCAAGTACCATTGAAGGTGACAACCAGTTTATCAAAGCAAGCAGTCAACTTCTTTGAAGAAGAATTACCAGAAGTGACGACGGATACCTTAATGCCAATGGAGATTAAAACGTTATTATTGACGGAAGCGGGGCGAGCATAATGGCACCATTGGGATTAATCGATATTGGTGGCACGACGATCAAATTCGCCGTTTGGCAAGATTCGACACTAACTCGGCACCATGCGGTCACTACCCCGACGACTAAGGCAGCGTTCATGGATCTATTGCAGCGTGAAGTGGAACAAATGAAGGCCCAAGCGGCGATTGTTGGGGTCGGGATCAGTTCTCCTGGGGCAGTTAATCAAGCGACTGGTGTAATTGAGGGTGCGAGTGCAATTCCGTACATCCATAATTTCCCGATTCAAGCAGAATTAACGGCTCGTTTTAAGTTGCCAGTTAGCATTGAAAATGATGCGAATTGTGCCGCACTGGCGGAAGCATCGACGGGTGCCGGACAAGGTGCTACGAGCCTAGCATTTCTAGTCATTGGGACCGGCGTTGGCGGTGCATTGATTTTCAATCAGCAGATCTGGCACGGTGCGCACCTGTTTGGTGGTGAATTTGGTTACACAAAAATCAATACCACAGGAACGCTGAGCGAATTAGGAACGGTACCGAATGCAATTCACCGGTATCAGCAAGTAACGAATCAAACTGGCAAAATGACTGGTCAGCAGTTGTACCAGTTAGCAGATACTGGCGATGGAGTGGCGCGTCACGAGATTGACACAATGTACGCGGCGCTAGCACAAGGTATCTTTAATATTCAGTATAGTTTTGATCCAGAAAAAATTATTCTGGGTGGTGGTGTCTCAAACAATTCTGACCTGATTCCGGGTATTCAACGAGCTTTAACCGCTATTTATCAGCAGGTCAAGATTGCCACGTTAAAGCCAACGTTAGTGACTTGTCAGTATACCGATGAAGCGAACTTGCGGGGTGCTGCAGTTGATTTTGAACAATCCCAAAACCGTTAGGAGGCGTGACTATGGTAGAGTTTCCGGAAGGCTTTGTCTGGGGGGCGGCAACGTCGGGCCCCCAGACAGAAGGTAACTTTCATAAACAGCATCAGAATGTTTTCGATTATTGGTTCGCAACGGAGCCGGAACAATTCGATGCCGGTGTTGGACCAGATACGGCGTCGAACTTTTATAATGATTATGATCATGACCTTGCACTTATGGCGCAGGCGGGGGTTCAAGGTTTGCGGACATCAATCCAATGGACACGGCTAATTGATGACTTTGAAACGGCAAGCTTAAATGCTGATGGTGTCGCCTTCTATAATCACGTGATTGATTCGATGTTGACTCACCACATTACACCGTATATTAATTTGCACCACTTTGACTTACCGGTGGCACTCTATGATAAATATCATGGATGGGAGTCCAAGCACGTGGTTGAATTATTTGTTAAGTTTGCTGAACAGTGCTTTAAGTTATTTGGGGATCGGGTCGACCATTGGTATACATTCAATGAACCTAAAGTCGTTGTTGATGGTCAATATTTGTATGGCTGGCATTATCCACAGGTGATTAATGGCCCTAAAGCAGTACAGGTCGCCTATAACATGAATTTGGCATCCGCTAAAACGGTTGCTCGGTTTCATGAACTTTGCGTGCGACCGGAACAACAGATTGGGATTATTTTGAATTTGACGCCAGCGTATGCCGCGTCAGATGATCCAGCTGATTTAGCGGCTGCGGAATTTGCTGAGTTGTGGTCCAATAACCTCTTCTTAGATCCAGCGGTGTTAGGACATTTTCCAGAAAAGTTGGTCGAGCGACTGACAATGGATGGGGTACTATGGGATGCGACCCCAACTGAATTGGCAATTATCGCTGCTAATCCCGTTGACTGTTTGGGTGTTAATTACTATCACCCCTTCCGTGTTCAGCGACCAGATATCAGCCCAAAGAGTTTGCAACCGTGGATGCCTGATATTTACTTCAAGGAATACGATATGCCAGGTCGAATGATGAACGTTGATCGGGGCTGGGAAATTTACCCACAGGCGATGACTGATATTGCACGCAATATTCAAAAAAATTATGGTAACATTCCGTGGATGATCTCTGAAAACGGTATGGGAGTTGCTGGTGAAGAACGGTTTCTGGACAAACAAGGCGTCGTTCAAGATGACTACCGCATCGATTTTATGAAGGAACACCTAACTGCCTTAGCAAAAGGGATTGCGGCTGGCTCCAATTGTCAGGGCTACTTCGTTTGGAGTGGTATTGACTGTTGGTCATGGAATCATGCTTACCATAATCGTTACGGCTTGATTCGTAATGATAGCCATACGCAAACTAAAACGTTAAAGAAGTCGGCAAAGTGGTTTGCGGAGCTTGGGGAACGGAATGGGTTTTGAATTAAACTAGGTGGAGTCTCTCTCAATTAGTTTTGATAGGCATACTAATGAGTATAAGTTTATTAAACCTGATTCTAAGTATTTCTATGGTTACGGCGAGGAAACATTACTCGCCGGTACTTAGTTTTGGAACGGGATAAGAAGTGAACATGGTAAGAGTGTATTTATTTCAGTATTAAAATTATTGTAATCAAAATAAAAGTGAGTGATGTTGTTAGCTTATAAAAAAATAGGATAAATATGAAATACAGTCAAATAGAGTATGCAAAATCTGGTATTAACGGTGTTGACAAACCATAATACTAGTAATATAGAAAGTTGAGATGGGATTTTTTTGATTCATATATTATTAGCTGAAATTACTATGGTAATACTAGATGACACTGTAGTATGTATAAGTATTACAGACATGAAAAATAAATAGCGCAAACTAACATTGTCATCGAGACTCAAATTGGCGTTTGAACTTTGACATTAGTTTGCGATATTTTTAGTTAATTCTACATGTCGAATATTGTTCATATTGATAAACTGACGATCTGAAATAATAACAGTTCCTGCATTATAACCAAGTATTCATGTTGTAATGGTAGGCAAGTGTTGGTTGTTTTGATCAACTGTATTTAGTTGAAGGCTAATCGTCTGATTCTTAAAATGAGCGATGGCCAGAATGCTGCTAATCTCACTCATTGATTGCTGTGCTTTGGTCAGGTAACTTATTGCATTTTGCGCTTGTAGTTTATTTAATGCCGCTGTGTGATTAGACAGGTAAAAGCTTTGCCATTTGATCATGCCGCGATCGTGATAATCGTGCTCGAAGAAAAGGTTAACGGTGTCCATATCAAACTTTCTATCATTCAAGATTCTTGCGTTTCATTTGTATTATTGTTTGACTTCTGGGCCAGATAAGTCCAGTAAAGCCAATATATTCAATGGTAAATTTAACTTGTCGATGCAATGCTTCAACTAAGTTTTCTAGGTCGTTTAAGGTATAATTGCTTAGCTTATGCAACGGTACCGATCTCAGTCGTTCATTGGCGCGTTGGCTATTAAAAAAGACGTTATACGAGTGGATCATAAGGGTCATTGGCAATCACGATCCAGTAACGTATTTAAGTTGTGCGTTTGAATAACAATTATAAACGACTAAGGATAATATCTAAATCTCTACTCATAGCTATTTCCTCCATTAAGGCCACCAACTAAGCAAGCACGATTAATTGCTGTACCGCCGTGTAATAGGCTAGTAGCGTAAATTAGTTTAGTGAAGCCATTGATGAATATCATCAATGACTCGATTGAGTTGGTTATGTCTAATTTGCTGAGTAGGTTGACTGAATAAATCGAGTTGCTGTCCAGTGTCAGGGCTTAGTTTATTACTGTAAACCGCGATATTACGTACTGCTTGGCCGTCCCAGTTTTTGCGAAACAACCAGAGTAATTGTTGGGCCAGAAGCTGATTGTCATTTAGTAGGGCCTATTCTGATAGCATGATGAAACCCATCACGGCCGTCAGCTTCAGCCGCTGTGTATGAGAACCCAATACTTAAAGATAAGCAGCCTGCTAATTTATGGTGGTGTCTGAGTCGAGCCGCGACTTGTTCGTCAATCTCTTTGATCACAGTCTCAAGCTCACCTTGTGCCAAGTAATCACGCGGTAGGACTTGTGAGTTACCTAAGCTGGCTTCCTTAGTTTTGATTGGTTCAGTCAACTGGGAGTGGTCAACACCCCAGGATGTGGCAAAAATTTGGCTACTAATGACGCCTAAGTTTTGTTTTAGAAAGTGTGGATTGGTGTGAACAAGCTCGTACATGTTATGAATTTGTAAGCGATTCAAATGTTTAGCCATACGTGGACCAATTCCCCAAATGTCGGTTAATTCGGTAATTGGCCAAATCTTATCTGGTACGGTTTCATAGTGAATTTCACCAATCCCTACAGTCGTGTAGAGACTTAATTGATGACTGATAGTATTTTGAATAAGCCGGCCCGTGGCGATGAGCCAAATAATTGCCAAGAATGAGTCATATCAGGAATGCCCTCATCAATCGAGTAGGGCCACACTTCAGCTTCTGAAGTGAATTTAGCAAAAATTTGGTTGATTTGTAGGTTGTGTTCAATGTAAAGGTTCATTCGCGGTGGTACAACAATTAAACGTGGATCTTGCGGCAAATCTCGCTGACGGGAAACGTTGGCTTGTAAATGAAACAACTTCTTGGTTTCTACGTAGCTAAAATTAAGCCGCCATTTGTATTTTCCGCTTCGCTCATTACAACTAAGGGTACTTTTAGTGGATTTAGGCCGCGTTGAACGGTTTCGCAGCGAGCATAGAAGCTTTTATTGTCAATTAAAAAAAGACACCCCGTGGTTCGTGGTCAAAAAACATGGCCTCACCTTCCTGATTATTTACGTTTATTCTACCACAAAAAAGAACATATGTTCTTTAATTACTAAAAAAGTTGGATTGCCATTTAAAAGCAAGCAATCCAAGTTTCATCTTAGTAGTTTTTAAGTTGTGATTGGTTTTGAACATCAACAACGTATGCTTTGGTTCCCAAGTGACTGACTAGAGTGCGCATATCACTTAAGTTAATTGAGACACAGCCCTCAGTTGGCCAGTGGTTCTTAACGTGGATAAAGAAGCCAGAACCATTATTCTGTCCGTAATTATCCCTAACAACCGCTAGCTCATACTGATTATGAGACGCTGCTTTTGTGTAGTCAATTCCCTTCGTGAGAGTTTCCGATGCCTCCATTGCCGATACGACTTGATGAAGTTAAAAGGTTGCGCCAAGTGTTACCTTGTTTTTGCCATAACTTTAAGGTTGCCGTTGATCCGCCATTCTGAACGACGGTCACGATTTGTTGCGCTTTTTGAGCAACACGCATGGAACCGATAATATCTGCTTCAGTTTGTGGTTGATTAGTTGATACAGCATCGCCATTGCTGCCGAAGTAATAACGGTGGTTACCGACAGTGACGTAACGGTTACGATATTGAATGTGATCCGTGCCGTAAAATTCTAACTTGTTATTACCATAGTGCCGTAGTCCAGTAATGGCATCGCCGTTGCCCCCAAAGTAATAAAGTTTATTTTTAGCGGCAGTGTAGTAGCGATTACGATATTGGACATGGTCTGCACCATAGTATTCGAGCTTGTTATTGCCGTAGTGACGCAAGCCGGTTATTGCATCACCATTGCTGCCGAAGTAGTACAACTGATTATTGACGGTGGCATAACGATTGCGATATTGGACATGGTCTGCACCATAGTATTCGAGCTTGTTGTTACCATAGTGTCGTAGGCCAGTAATGGCATCGCCGTTGTCCCCGAAGTAATAAAGCTTATTTTTAGCGGCAGTGTAATAACGATTGCGGTATTGAATGTGATCCGTGCCGTAAAATTCTAACTTGTTATTACCATAGTGCCGCAGACCGGAAATGGCGTCACCATTACTCCCAAAGTAATAAAGCCTATTTTTAGCGGCGGTGTAGTAACGGTTGCGGTATTGAACGTGATCATTGCCATAGTATTCTAGTTTATTGTGGCCATAGTGTCGTAGGCCAGTAATAGCATCGCCGTTGCCCCCAAAGTAATAAAGCTTATTTTTAGCGGCAGTGTAGTAACGGTTACGATATTGAATATGATCCGTGCCGTAAAATTCTAACTTGTTATTACCATAGTGCCGCAGACCGGAAATGGCGTCACCATTACTCCCAAAGTAATAAAGCTTATTGTTACCAACAGTAGCATAACGATTGCGATATTGAATATGGTCTGTACCATAGTATTCTAGTTTATTATTAGCATAGTGTCGTAAGCCGGTAATGGCATCGCCGTTACTACCAAAGTAATATAACTGGTTATTGGCGGCAGTTAAGTAACGGTTGCGATATTGAGCGTGATCTGACCCATAGTATTCTAGTTTGTTATTCCCGTAATGCCGGAAGCCAGTGATTGGTTGACCATTGCTGCCATAGAAGTATAGCTTATTGCCTTCCCAGTGATATTGGTTTACAAATTCATTGGGGGTTGAGAAAGTATTGGTACCTGCGCTATCTTCGGTTAAACCGTTATAACAGATACTAACGTCAATATATCCAGTATAGTCGGAGCCTGATGGTAAGAGGGCGGTGCTTGAGAATTGCCAAGCGCCGTCATCTGTATTCCAAAGGTTATTGGCAGAAGGCGTATATGGATACTGAGCTCGCCAGACGCGCGATTGACCAACTGTTTTAATGACGGCATCACGGTATAAGTATGTGTTTGAGGTGTAAACCCCATGATTCGTATAACCAAGCGCATTCAATACCGACCAGAAAGTATTAAGGTTAGCTGTAGCATTTACTGTGTATGTCTTGGCATCTTCCATGTCGGCAAACAATAATACTTTTTTGGAAACGTTATTTTTAACTAGGAAGTTAGCCATATTAGTTGCTTCCATTTGGGCGGTATCGGCTGTATTAAATGTTGCGTAGTGGTAGAAATCAACATTTAGACCGGCGGCATTAGCCATCTTGGCTTGAGCTAAGGCTACTGGATTGGTATAACCAGTGCCTTCGGTCGTTTTGATGATGACTGTTTTGACGCCAGCTGCTTTCAATTTGTTGTAGTCAGATTGTGTCATTGCACTTTGATATGATGCAACGTCGACCACGTCAACACGTGGTCTGGTGGTATCTCCAATAGTCCAAACGTCCGTTTCTGGAGTGCTTGCTGTCACCGTAGTTAAGTTAAGGTCAGCTTTTTTTGTCGTGGTTGCTTGGTGCTTTGCTGCATTTGAAGCAACTGATGTGGCCTTGTTGGTATTCTCGGTACTTGTTGCTGATTTGATTGCTGTGCTACTTACTTGGTTAATAGAACCAGAGGCAGCACTAGTTGTGTGAGCCGTTGCCTCATGGCTTTTGTTATTACTGGAGCTTACTTTTTGGCCCGTTTGGTTGGCGGCACTCGAAACAGCCTCGGTAGCAGCGCTTGAGGTAGCAGTTACTGCTTGACTAGTGTTTGAGTTGGCAGTTTCGCTGTCCGCTTGACTGAGGATACTCGAAGCAGCCTTGGTGGTTGTACTTGAGGTAGCGGTTGCTGCTTGACTAGTATTTAAGTTGGTTGTTGCACTATTTGGTTGGTGAGCGATATTTGAAGCAGTATTAGCGACCTTGTTAGCCGTAGTGGAAACTGTATCTGATGAAGCAGAATCATTGCTTGTTTTTGAATCAGCACTGACGGTTGTCCGTGTGACCGTGGTTGCTGTTTTAGCTACAGTTACTGTGTCAGCGTGCGCAATTTGATCGTTGATGATTGCGCTACCAACAAATGAACAAAAAGTCACTCCAGCAACAAGCCACAGCTTACCTGACTTGTACAGTTTAAATCTTTTTGTTGTTTTAGCATTAATGTGGTTATGTGTTTTGAAATTCATAGTACCGTCCTTTTTATTTTGATAAATAATATTGATTGTGACATGGTAATGCACTGTAAAATAAAATTGATCAATCATATGATAAATTATTTATAGTTATTATAATACCATGGATGGCTATAGGTTATACTATATACTCAAAAATGGAATTCTAGTTCAAAGTTAGTAATCTGATTTAAAGATTAACGATCAAAACGATGAGAAATATTTTTAATTAATTCTTGTATGTTGAATTTCTGAATGGCACCGACAGTATCATCACTTTCTAGATGTTCATTTAGAGTTTTGATGAACTGTTCTGAATGATTTTTTTCAATCTCATGATTCAATGATGGTAAGTAATTTGTAATGCCTATGAATTGCTATTGGTCATCCTATTATTTTCAATGTTATCTTTATCATCTGCTAATTATTAAATATATCCATGGTAAGTTGATGGTAGGGGCTCACGATAGACTGCCTCCTGAAAATAATTTGGAGAATTCTTTGAAAAGTCTTAAGATTCATCGATATAAAAACAATTTTAATATAATGAATACAACTGATTTATGTAATTAAGTTAATAATAAAGTGTGCTTTGTTATAATAAACACAATTAATTATTGCACTCAATAATAATAAATTATAATTACAGAATATGTACAAAGTGAAGGGGCGTCTATACATGAACAAAAAAATTTTTGTTGGGAATACCTGTACACGCTATAAATTATTCAAAAAGGGAAAGTCATGGGTAGCTATGGGAGTTACAACCTTATCTATAAGTTTAGGTTTGGGCATGCTTATGGTCAATCCTTCTGTACGTGCGGATACGAGTAGTACAGCGAACAGTGCAACCAGTAGTGCAGCGAACAGTGTAACCAGTAGTGCAGCGAACAGTGTAACCAGTAGTGCAGCGAACAGTGTAACCAGTAGTGCAGCGAACAGTGCAACCAGTAGTGCAGCGAACAGTGCAACCAGTAGTGCAGCGAACAGTGCAACCAGTAGTGCAGCGAACAGTGCAACCAGTAGTGCAGCGAACAGTGCAACCAGTAGTGCAGTGAACAGTGCAACCAGTATTAGTGCAGCAAAAGCGGGGGTTAGCAATGTTAAATTAGCAACGGACAATTTGTCAAGTTCAACAGATACTACAGGAGTGGTTGTTACTTCAAGTTTTAATAATGGGGATACTTTCTCTGGTGGAGGAGGTGTTATAGCGCTAAATACGAGTATTGAAAAAAGTGCAACCATATCTAATGGTACAAAGTTAACTTTTACAATATCTAATCCTAAATCTATTAATTGGGACAATATTCAGTTAAATGGTGGTACAAATTATGGCAGCTTAGCTTATGATAAAACCAGTGGGACAATAACATATACATTCAGTACTGATATTTCTAATGCGGGAATTAACTTCATAATTAATTTGCATACGGCTGCCGTCGATACTTCTAAAAATATCATTACGGCATCTTTAAATAATACTTCAGTAGCGATAACTGGTGGTACCAGCTACAATACAAAGGCCAATGCTGGTGGTAGTGGTGGTAGTGGCTATGATAATCAACGATTGATTATAGGAAATGGAAGTTATGGATATATTGGTATAAATGATAATTATGTAGGATATATAAATGGAAAAAACTACTATTTGCCAGATATGCAGTCTATGAACTTTAATGTTGTAGTTGATCCAGGCTTTTATACTAATTCTCAAAACGATAAAATAGGTAGAACAATAACTTTAAGTATTTCTGGTACAGGGGCTTCCCTACAGGCTGACAATATTTATATAACAGAAAAGGGCGGTTTTCCTAATACTTCCAAAAGTTATGTACCATTATCATCTGTAGGTTGGACAACAACTCAAATAGATGATCAAACTGTAAAAATATCGATACCTGATAATATGGATATTGGATGGTATGTTTTAGGTATAGTTGCTACTACTCCGGGCCTTAATAGTCAGTATATTTTGACAGACCAATATGAGTCTGATTATATAACAACTGCACAAAAAAGCACGACTTCAGGATATTTCCAGAATATTAATAACAGTGGTTTTGTTCCTAAAATAACAGCGATGGATAAGAATATTAAGCAAGGTACTACTGTTTCTGATATTAATAAATGGTTGCTGGATGGCGTAACAGCATCTGATGTTGAGGATGGAAACCTAAGTTCCGCTGTTACTATAAAAGATGATACCAATTTTGTTAATGCTTGGAATAGTAATAAAAATGGAGTTTACACCATTATATATACAGTTACTGATAGTGATGGAAATACAGTAACTCAATCTGTTTCTGCAACTATATATTCAGACATCACTATTCATTATATTGATAAAAATGGTACGGAATTAAGTGCTCAAACTACTTCAATGGCTAATAGTGTTGGGAGTAACTATAATATAATACCTACTTCTCTCATTAAAAAAAATGGGGTAAGTTATTATTATGTTTCTTCAAATAATAATCTTAGTGGAATTTATGGAGAAAATAATCAACCTACAGATATTTATTTAACATATGACATTGATCAAACGTCAATTGACACTAAAGATAGCACGTTAGTAGCGGGCCCAAGTACTACCTGGAAAGCCGCCGATAACTTTGTGAGTGCGACCGATGAAGCTGGCAGCGCATTGAAATTGAGTGATATAACTGTTAGTGGAACAGTGGACCCAACGAAGGCGGGCCGTTACGAGGTCACGTATAGTTACACGGACGCGGCGGGTAACGCAGTTACCAAGACAGCTACCATCACAGTAGTGGCGTCTCAAGCAAGTATTGACACCAAGGACAGCACGTTAGTAGCGGGCCCAAGTACTACCTGGAAAGCCGCCGATAACTTTGTGAGTGCGACCGATGAAGCTGGCAGCGCATTGAAATTGAGTGATATAACTGTTAGTGGAACAGTGGACCCAACGAAGGCGGGCCGTTACGAGGTTACGTATAGTTACACGGACGCGGCGGGTAACGTCGTTACCAAGACGGCCACAATTACTGTGATTGTGAAATCAAATCCGGTAACACCAGGCAAGCCAAGTCAACCAGCTAAGCCAGTTAGTCCAGTGACACCAGATCAGACAAATCAATCGGCTAAGTCAGATCAAAGAGCAAAATCAGATCATCTAACGACCTTCAGTCAAGTAACATCAGTGAAGTCTGGGAGTGCATTACAAACGACAACCTCACATAACGAGTTGCCGCAAACTGATGAATCAACGCAACGTACCATGACTTTAGGTGGATTATTGCTATTAGTAACGACGAGTCTGCTTACTTTCTTAGGAGGAAAAAAGCGTCGTAATCAAGACTAAGGGTGGTATGATATAGCTGAAGGCTTGGAAATAAAAGCACAGCTTAAAAATTTTGAGAACATGTTAATGCTGAAAAATATGTTAACGGAATGTATCTTTACTAGGTTTAATCAGTTCATTCTAATTATCAAGATTATGAGCTGCAATTGTCAGAAAATCCGAAAATTAAGTAACTATTAGTAAGAAGAGACTGTGACATAAGTCTCCATAACAAAGGCCGGTCAGGAATAATCTTCAGATTATTCCTGACCGGCCTTTGTTATGATAGAAATAAAAAAGAATATCGTTCGTACCCGATACTCTACGAAATTATCCCCGAAAGGACATTCCTAATATGCAAGACTATTATAACATGAATCAAACTGCTTTGATTATCGCTTTAGATTGCCCACCAGAAGAAAGTCATCCAGCTCGTTACATTAATCAGTTGGCCAACGGCTTAAAAATAAAATATGATTACCAGTTCGGACGGCCACGGGAATATAACCCTAGACCCATGTTAAAACTGTTCCCTTTTAGCGTACAGTTACGGTACCTTCAGTAGTTGTAAGATTGAACGTTTTACCTGTGAAAATAAGTCAGCTGAATGGCTAATTGTCGATCAAGGGCCATCTTATCGCAAGATTTGTCGCTTTAGAATTTCCGATGAACTAGCCACTTTGACAACCGAGAGTTTATCGCAAATGACCCAATATCTGTGTCAAACTGGCATGATTGATGATGTTTCTTTTATTGATGGCACCAAAATTTTAGCCAATGCGAATAAATACAGTTTTGTCTGGAAAAAGAATATGGTTCGGGTTGATAAGCTGAATTACGAAAAATTAATCGCCCTGTTAGGTGAATTGCATGAAGCGAAGATTGTTGGTGAAGCCCAACTGGGTCGAATCTAACGCTTGAAATGTTAGATGTCATGATCAGCAAGGTCGAGGGCCACTTGGTGGTCCTCAATGAAACCGTGGTAGCAACTAAGAAAGTGTCCCCAACCCCGGGCAAGTAGCAACGATGGACTATTAAATTGAAGAAAAGAAAACTCATCGAACGCCTGAATAAAATGCGTGAACATCAAGCCCAACAAGCAATCTATGGTCAGCGTAATAGCTACTCTAAAACAGACCACGATACCACCTTTATGCGAGTTAAGGAAGATCCGATGCAAAATGGTCAATTGAAACCCGCTTACAACTTTCAAATCGCCACGAGAAATCAATTTATCACTAGATAGCAGTTGTTTCAACATCTAACTGACACCTGAACGTTACCGACATTTATTCCACCTTTGAAGGCCAACAATATGTTAGGTACCACCATCATCGCCGATGCCGGATACGGTTCGGAAAGTAATTATCGGTACTTAGAAGATGAACTTGAACAGCATATCGCCTTAATACTACCATACGGGACGATGTTCAAAGAGAATAGTCGGAAATAGCGCAGTGACGATCGTAAAGTTATGAACTGGGATTATCATGAGGATGACTATTTCATCAATCCCCAAGGTGTGAGATTCAACTTCAATACCTATCGCCAGTGGACTGATAAGTATGATTTCAAGCGAAATTTGAAAGAATACTTCGAGGCTAACCAGCGTGCCTTGTTTTCAGTTCCAGAAACCGGTCAGATCCTATGCCCAATGCAAGATCGATGTTGAACCGGTTTTTGGTAAGATGAAGACTTCTTTGCGTTTTAATCTCTTCTCGGTGCGTAGTTTGAGAAAGTTACCAAAGAAGCCGGTATTGTCGTCATGGCGTTAAATATCATGAAACTGGTGACATTAGGGACCAGTTTAAAAAATCAAAGACTCAAGCAAATAGGACGAGAAACCAAAAATTCGGTTTCTCGTCCTATTTGCTTACTTTTATTTTATGCAGAAAGTCCGTTCTCATAAGCAAGAACTAGACCGAATGAGAATACTAAATTGAAAGTGGCTAATGGTCTTTAACTATTTTATTTAACTCACGATATTTACTGGGAGATATAGCAAATTTTTTTTTAAATGCTTTTGAAAAGGCTGACTTATCGTAAAATTGAAGTTTGTGTGCAATTTCAGTTACGGACATATTTGTTTGTAGTAAAAGATGTTTGGCCTCGGTGAGTTTTACATGTTGAATGTAGTAGTTGATAGAGAAGCCAAGCTCCTTTTGAAATAGCTTAGTCGTATAAACAGCATTTAAATTTAAATTTTGCAAGATGCTTTGTCGGCTTAACTTTTTATAACGATGGGAATCAACATAATAAACAGTCAGAGCCACTTGTTTTGATAGATGCTTGAAGTCTATGGCATTGTCGATTTCATCGATGAATGAAAAAAAGGTAGTAACAATGTCGTTTAATGTATTTTTAAAATTTTCTGTAGAACACTCGGTCTGATTTAAATAATTGATAAATAATAATCTGAGCTCTAGAAAATTAATACAATTCAATTTATTACTATAACTACTGGCAGTTAAGTCGCTAGTTAAGCCAATCAAAGAATTGGTTAGCACTTCAGAGCTAATCCCGGTCAAAGAATTATTTTTAATGAAGCAAGAAATTTTCTTATGAGCATGAGAATAGTCGTGAATTGAGAAAAAATATATTAGGTCATGTTCTAGCAAAGAAAAAGATAATATAAATTTTTGATCATTTGGCGACAGGTTTAATGGACTTAAGATTACTCTTTTCATATTGAGTTCTCCTTTTTAGAGTAAATGTTAAAAATTGATTGAGCAGGTACAATATTGATTAACTTGGTACAACAGTACTTGTAAAAATATACACTTAAAGATTACAAGATGATATGATGTACAGGGTTAATTGTTAAGATGCACATATGTGCATCTTAACAATTATGACTGAAATTTTATTTTTTAGCTTATCATAACACGGAATAAAAAAAGATTACTGAATTAGGAGGTTCTTTTATGAGTAAAAAAATCTATGTCGGGGAATTGAAAACACATTACAAATTGGTTAAAAAGGGAAAGTCTTGGGTAGTAATAGGCATTACAACTTTCTCTGTCGGTTTGAGTGTGCTTTTCACTAACTATTCCATTCATGCGGATAGTGTGGATGTTGAAAATGATAGTATAGATTCAAGTGTCACTGGTACAGAGTTCCATACGGTTACTTTAAAATCTAGTGTTACAAAAAATAATGATAGTAATCTGAATGAAACTAATGAGGGTAGCCAAGAGATTACTAATGTGACAAGTATCGCAGACAGTCAAAGTTCAAACAATGCGGCATCTAGCAAAGAAGAAAGTGGTAGTAGGAATAAGACCACATCGACAATTGCAAGTTCAGCAAGTACCACTGACAGTAAAAGTTCAAGCAGTACGGTATCTAGCGCGGAGCCAATAGCTGATAGCTAAAATATTGACAACAGTAAAGCTGTTTCAGTTACTCAGAGTTCAGGAGTTAGTGAGAATGAAAAAAGTACTGCCGAAAAACCAACTATTTCAAAAACAACTGCTATGAGTAGTAACAGTAATTTAGTTGAGTCAAAAGTTACTACGAAGTCTGATCAAGTTGTGGCACTGAAAACTAAAGCAGCTATACAACCTAAGGCAGTACAAGGTGAAACAGGAACATGGGGAACGGTAGATTGGACCTATGATAATAGTACAGACACTTATACTTTCGGTGGTGGGATTGCTGGGACATCAGGTGCACCATGGCCGCAAAGCTCTAATTTAATATTTACTGATAAGGTAACATTACCGACTGATTGCAGTAATTTATTTTTTGGCATTCAAAGTATAAAGGGAGAGACCTGTTTAGATACGTCACAAATAACTAATATGTATAGCATGTTTAGAACGGCTAAAGTAACAAATTTAGACTTAAGTTACTTTGATACATCAAAGGTCACAAATATGAATTGTATGTTTGATAGTTGTAACAGTTTGACAAATCTAGATTTAAGTAATTTTGATACATCAGAAGTAACCGATATGAGTAATATGTTGAAAAATCTTATAGGATTAAGAAAATTATTTTGGGACAAATACGGGTTCTATCAGCTGATGCAAATTTCCCCAATATTATAAAGACAGAAACATATTCCGGTAAACGGCAATATGTACAAGATATAGATGGCAGTGTTATCAAAGATGGTGCTACGTATACTTCGGCTGAATTGAATCAAGAATTACCTGCCGGTACTTATGAATGACCAAAATTGGCGATCATCTATACAAAAGATACCCATTATATTGCGGGGCCAAATAATGGGCAATGGCAAGTTGAAGACAACTTTATTAGTGCTATTACTGGTAATGGTGAGACGTTAAGTGTTAATGATATGACCGTAACTTACGGTAGTGCGGGCCAACCAGATTTAAGTAAAGCTGGTACCTATACTGTGACTTACAGTTATACTGATGCTAGTGGCAATAAAGTAAGTTAAATGGCAACAGTCACGGTAGTTGCCAGTCAAGTAGGGATCAAAACGAATAATAGTACATTAATGGCAGGTCCGATGACTAAATGGCAAGCTGAATATAACTTTGTTAGTGCCACGGACGAGCATGGTAAGGCGTTAGATTTCAGTAAAGTGAAGGTCACGGAGAGTGTTGATCCAACGAAGGCTGGTACTTATACGATTACGTATAGCTACACCGACGGTGCAGGCAATGTAATTAAAGCCACGGATACGGTGACAATAATTTCTCAATCAGGTCTAAGCACACCAGCGAAGCCAGGCGAACCAAGTAAGACGACAATGTCAGATGAATATAAGTTGCACAGGAAACCAACTAAGAATCAATATGTGTCTCACAAGTTACCTCAAACTGATGAAACTAATCAGCAAGTAGTATCGATAAGTGGACTATTAATGTTAGCTGTCAGTGGCATATTGAGAGTTCTTGGGATACGGAAACGACAGGATTAAGATTAGGTGGGGCTATGTTAGAAGATAAAGACATAAAATTTCAACTTGAAATTTTTGAAAAATTATTACAAATACGCCGTCATATCGATCAATTGTTGACACTGGAGTTAACTGAAACAAATTTATCTATGAGAGAGTGGGAGCTACTGATGTATGTTAATCAACTTCAGAAGACTAATATAAGTAAACTAGCCAGACTATCGAGAATACAAAAAACATTAGTATCCAAAAACATTTGGCAATTAATAAAACTAGGATTAGTTCAGTCACAAGTCAATCAAAAAGATCGGCGACAGCTCAACATTTCAATGACAGTAGAAGGTCAAAAACAAACAAGGACGATTGAAAGACAAGTTTACCGTAATTTAAAGAATCCGCAATTAGCTGAAGAGCTAATGGGCTTGTCAAAAAAGTCATGGAACTAAGTCGTAAATTGAATTGAATTAGTTCAAAAAATCAAATAAGAAATTGTGACTAAATTTTTCAATAAAAAAGACCATTGATGGATATACTCCTACCAAGGTAGACAAGCAAATAATTAAAGTTTGTCTATTTAGGAAGGAGTATTTTTCATGGGCCGAAAAGGTTCAAGGTATAGCCTGAAAGAGAAACTCTTCTATATTAGATTGGTGAAGGAGGGTGTATCGGCTAAGTCAAGCCGCCGAGAGTACGGTATTCATGATTCACAAGTAGCACAGTGGATCATGCGATATGATGACGGTGGGCCAGAAGCACTGAGTGGTCGTCGACATCGACGCGCGTACTCAGAAGAACTCATGCTTGAAGTGGTCTAAGCATATTTAGCAGGCGGAACTTCATATCCACAACTAGCCAGACAATATGGTATTCCAAATCGTTCCGTTATCTATCAGTGGGTTAACCGGTATACTAGTGGTAAACCACTCAGAGCCAATAGGAGGGCCTCCCCAATGAAAAACGATAGGAAAACCAATCAGATTGAACGAATCGAAATTGCACAAGGGACCATTGCCAATGAAATGAACTACGGCGCCGCGACCACTCACTTCAATGTGTCTTATAGTCAAGTGTATGCCTAGGTCAAGAAATTCAAGCAAGGCGGCCCCGACGAACTCGCAGACCGTAAAGCTAAAGAAGATAACGGTAAATTTACTGAATCAGAACTTAAAGATCTTGAAATCAAACGCCTTAAAGCACGGCTAGAACGTGTCTCTACGGAGGTCGCGGTTTTAAAAAAACTCCAAGAGTTCGAAAGGATAGATGCACTTCAGAAGAAAAATATCAAACCGTTCAAACACTCTCACAAAAAATAAATCCCGACACTAATCAACCGTATGGCATCATTTTTATGTGTAACTATGTCGGAATCTCTTGTGCCGCATACTACAAGTAGACTCACCTTGAAGATGGTAGTCATGACTTTAACCCTGAACAGCCGAATATTACCTGGTTGACCGATTGTAGTGAGCTTTGATGGCACAACGCCTGCGCTAAAAGCAACCCATGGTGTCAAACCTGAGATTTTACACTCTGACCAGGGATTGGCCTACACATCAGGTGCATACAACACGTTTAGATAGAAAGCTTCTGGAGCCAATTTAAGACCGATGAGTTGGCATTCAAGCAAACACTCTCTGAAATTGAGCTCGTTAACATCATCAAGAAGGACATCAATTGGCATAACACGGCAAGACGCCAATTGACACTAAACGGCATGACCCTGGAAGAATACCAGAATCATGCCGTTCAAGGAAGTGTATAAGATTTTAATTATTTAATAGTCTACTTGACACGGAGTCACTCCTTCATAGTACCGTCCTTTTAGTTTCGATAAATGATAGTGATTGTGACATGGTAATGCATTGTAAAATAAATTTCATCAATCATATGATAAATTATTTATAGTTATTAATAGTACCATGAATTACTACAGGCCATACTATACCCTTAGAGCGAAATTCAAAAAAATTATGCTGATCACTTGTGATGGTTATATGATATCTTTATTGCATATTAATCATAAATATTTTGGAGAATTTGGATTGGAAAGCTTTCTTCAAAAAACGTTTAAATAGGTTTAGATTATATGAAATGATAATATAGTAATTGAGAAAAAATTATAAATTTTTTATTTCAGACAAATTTGAATCATAAAATGAAAGCTTTCTAAATAGCAATTCATACCAATAGTTTAGATTACTGATTAGTTGAGATGTTATTTTTTGCTTCAGCATTTAATCAAGGGGGATGGAAGTATGTTAAAACACCAGAAGTTAAATTTAAAATTTGAAATTATATCTAGTGTTTTAGTAATGTGTTTTGTTTTAAGCGTATTTATGCCAGTTTATGCAGATAATGATGCAGTAGGAACTACTAGAATTAGCTTTGTGTCAAGAACAAATCCTCAGAGACGACCTGAATCTAGTAGAAAACAACCTTCAAAAATTAAACATCAAAATAATATGATTTTACCACAAACTGATGAAAGTCAAGATAGTGTTTATAGTTGGATTGGCTTAAATATTATAGGGGTTATTATATTCGCAAAACTTTTTTTATATTCTAAACGATGATATAATAAAATTAATCATATTGTTAATGATTAACCATAGGATATACTGCGATTATCATTTTAGAAAGTAGGGGGATTTATATGATTTCAAAAAAAGAATTAATTATTGCTACTGGTTTAAGTCTTGCATTGTTTACTCTTAATACACCAATGATGGCAAATGCTGATAGTACCACAGCAACTGGCCAAGGTGATACAACAGTAACGTTTACCGCACCTACAACGGGTAGTTTGGTTTTAAATAAAGTACCTAGTTATGACTTTTCGTCGCATGAATTGGCCAGCAGTTACAGCGGATTTACTGCAACTGGTTCACAAGCATATGATGTTACGGATTTGACAGGTGGAAATACAGGTTACACAATTACGGCGAATGCAAGTACTTTGAAAAATGGAGCCAATGTTTTACCTGTCAGTACATTCACAACTACTACAGCAGACGGTGTTGCTGACGCTACAACCGGGGGTAAAATTTCCGGTACTAGTGCTGCTGTAAATATTTATCAGACCGCGAATACGGTAGCAACTGGTAATGAGAACTCAAATGGGAACCTTACCTCGGGTACTACAGGCGCAACCATGGCTTTGGCAACAGCGAATGGCGTCAAAGCAGGAACATATAGTGGCACCATAGATTACAATATTTCTACTAATTTGGATTAACAATGAAAAGTATGAGTTGTAAGCAAGTCTCTTCTTTTAAATGTGGAGGCTTGATCATAAGAATGTCTTTGATGTTTTTTATTATTATGCTTGGCTTCTTTTTACAGACAGCCAAGGCTTGGGCTGATACGGGAGCTGAATTCAGTGTAACTATAAATAAAAATAGTTATCAGGCAGATAACAGTAAGCCATACTTTTATTTAAAGATACCACCGAAAACAGCAACTATGTTATCTCTAAACATAATTAACCAGAGCAACCGGGTTAATAATTATACCGTAACAGCTAATCGCGCCTTGACGAACTCAAATATGTTGATTGATTACTCGCCGATGAAGGCAGTTGCTGGATCTCATTTATCAAAAGATTTAGATTTCAACAATTTTATATCACCAAAAAAGTTATCTGTTCAAGTAAAAGCACATAGCAGTAAAACTATTAAATTAAATCTTAAAATGCCCGCGAAAAGATTTGAGGGGATAATATTAGGGGGCATTTATGTTCGTAAAAATATTACCCAGAAAATAAAAAATGGATATACTAATCGATTTAATTATGTAACTCCCATTCTATTGAAACAGAATAATAACAAGGTAGTTCCTTCTTTAAAATTAAGAAAGGTCAGCTTTGCTACTCAAAATTTAACTTCAACAGTTAATGTAAATTTATCAAACGTAAACAAGGCATATGTGGACGATTTAAAAACCCATGCCAAAATTTATCGTCAAAGTAAAAAAGATAAGGTTATTATTGATGATAAACAGATTAATCGCTCAGTGGCTCCTAACTCAGATTTTGTTTATCAAGTGCCTGTATCAGGTCAAAGTTTGAAACCTGGTACTTATGTGCTGGATTTTAAGGTTACATCAACAAAAGAAGCTAAGGAGTGGCACTGGATTCGGACTTTCAAGGTGTCACCGGAAAATGCTCAAAAAGCGGCAACGGTTTCGTATAAAAGAATGGGAGTTCCTAATTGGATTTGGACCTTGTTAGGGTTATTGCTATTAATATTATTAATTTTGGTTTATCTTTTGTTGAAAAAGAGGAGAAAAGATAAGGATTAGTTTTTTGGAGGAGCGGAAACTAGATGGTTAAACGATTCTTAATACGATTGGGTATAGCGATGGTCAGCCTAGTTGGTTTTTGCTTTTTAGGTGTAAATCTTCAAATAGTTAAAGCAAGTATTACAGTATCGGGTAGTAACTACACTGTTACAAGCGGTAATGATCTGTTTAATTTATTAGCTAATACTTCATCATATTGGTCAAGTAGCAATATACCGCCCGAAAACATGACAATTAAAGTGGCTAATACAGTTACTTTGCCAGCAAGTGACTCAACATTGTATAGTGGACTGAAAAATGTCACCGTTGACTTTCAACAACACCAGTTTTACGTTTCTAGTCCAACATCATCGCGGATTTTAGTTCCTAAAGCAAGTAGTGCACAGTTAACATTGTCTAATGTTAACAACACCAGCAACAGTACTAGTAATAGTATTAGTAATGTTCCAAGTCCGTCTGGTAATGGAGTAGGAAGTTATTATTATAATACCTATTATGGAATGTTGTTTTCAGCTGATTTTGGTTTGTCGGGTGGGACAACTGATTGTTCAGCACAAATAACATACAATAATGTCGTTTATGATATGCCTAACAGTGTTGCATATAATCAACCGTTGACTACTTACTTTGTTCCAATAAATTTTACTGGAAATAATACAATTAATACCTCTGTTAGTGGTCAACAGTTAGGAGAAATTCCCAATATTAAAGTAAGTTCCGGCACAACGACATTAAGTGGTGGGGATGGATCTGCAAAATTTGCTGGTGCGATGATCTATCCATATTATAATAATTTAAACAGTAAAGTTTTTCCCATTGATATTTCATCGGGGTCAACTCTGAATTTAGATAATAAAGATACTGGAGTTCCTATGTTTGCATTTATAGGAACAAATAATGCGGTAACCATTAATAATAATGGAACATTGAATGCAATTTCCACTGGTACCACGTCTTCTACCACATTATTTGGTACAGGGACAAATGGTGTAACATTAAATTCCAATGCTGGTTCAAAAACTAATATAAAAACTGGTACTGCTGCTTTTAATTCAAAAATGAGCACAGTAAAATTGATTGGTAATTTTGCAAATACTTCTAGTACAGTGATTACTTCAACTAATTCTTCACCTTTAGATAATTCGAGTTCATGGGGGAATAATAGTTTAATGACCGTAAGCACTGGAGCAAAATTAGCAACTTATAGCGGTGGCTTCAATGGTGGGGGATTAACTAATAATAGTACGAGTACGATTCCTTTTAACTTTGTAGGTGGTAGCACTTCTCAAGGCTATACATCTACTGACGTTCCATCTGATGCTGATAGCTATCTGGTATTGACACCTAATGATTCTGTTTTTAATACTTTTGGAAGCACTGTAGATTCGAGTAAGCTAACGGCTATAACGGATAATGCAATGCTTATTTCATCACAGTTAATAGGAACGGAACTTGGCAGCGGGACTTATAATTGGAATTATGGGCTTGATAAATTGACAAGTAGTAGTCAGTATCTATCGAGAACTTCTGGAGATACTGTGAAATTTCGGGTGATTGATACTCGCGCGGCTAAACCTAATTTTTCAATCACTGCTTCGTACACTGAAAAACAACTCGGACAACCATTTACAATGTGGTTTAGGAACGGGATGACTGAAACTCAGCTATCAACTAATGCACAAACGGTTTTGTCTAGTAACAATATGTCGGCTAATAACAGTGTTTATACTGCTACTTTTGATTCTGATTCTGGTTTATTGATTAAGGCAAATAATAAAGCTAAATCTGGAAGCTTTAGTGGGATAGTAGATTGGACCTTAAGTAATGGTTTATAAATCTTTTTGTTAAGCATTTATATCAGTTGAACTGAGCACACCAGTGAAATCTGGTAAACCAATTGAACCAATTACATCAGTGGTATTGGGTAAACCGGTTAGGTCAAGCATATCAGTGAAGTCAGGCAAGCCCAGCAAACTGACGTTGTTAGATTGAGATAAGTTGTACAAGGAAATCGACTGGGAATCAATATGTGTGTCACAAGTTGCCTCAAATTGATGAAACTAATCAGCAAGGATTATCGATAAGTAGAATATTGAAGCTAGCTGTCAGTGGCATATTGGGAGTTCTTGGGATACGGAAACACCAGGATTAAGATGAGGTGGGGCTATGCTAGAAAATATAGACATAAAATTTCAACTTGAAATTTTAGAGAAATTATTAAAAATACGCCGTCATATCGATCAATTGTTGACACTGGAGTTAACTGAAACGAGCTTATCTATGAGAGAGTGGGAGTTACTGATGTATGTTGGTCAACTTCAGAAGACTAATATAAGTAAACTAGCAAGTCTATCGAGAACACAAAAAACATTAGTATCCAAAAATATTTGGCAATTAATAAAACTAGGGTTAGTTCAGTCACAAGTCAATCAAAAAGATCGGCGACAGCTCAGTTTTTCAATGACAATAGAAGGTCAAAAACAAATAAGGACGATTGAAAGACAAGTTTCCCGCAATTTAAAGAATCCACAATTAGCTGCAGAGCTAATGGGCTTGTCAAAACAAGTCATGGAACTAAGTCGTAAGTTGAATAGAATTAGCTTAAAAAATTAAATAAGAAGTTGTGACTAAATTTTTTAACAAAAACTGGAGTGTGAAAATCTGTGAATTTTCGCACTCCAGTTTTGGGTCTCTGTCAACCGGTGTTGATGAAGTTATATTTAGGAGGCTGTGACATAAGTCTCTAGAAACAAAACAGGTCTGGAAAAATCTTCGGATTTTTCCAGACCTGTTTTTGATATAATAGAAAATAAAAAAAGAGCATCGGTCGCACCCGATACTCTACGA
>OAWY01000125.1_pt1 | contig 65467 bp, 60 predicted proteins | sample 1495591 | NCBI WGS metagenome assembly OAWY01 (sample SAMEA2580283, study PRJEB22360) | human gut metagenome | biome: human gut; feature: human-associated habitat; material: faeces | place: Denmark | collected 2008/2010
AAACCAACCAAATCTGAAAGCGACGATAGTGTTCAAACGTGGCGGTATCGGCTAGCTGCCAATGATGGTCTTGAGTTGAGTGACCAATCAAGTAATCATAACTTTGCGTCGGCCACACTAAGGCGGGAATCATTAGCAAGATAATGCCAACGATCATTAAGGCGATGCTTGTGACAACACTCCGAATCGGAAAAATCAACAGGGTTAATTTTGCGCTGACCAAGTAGCAACTGACTAGTAAACTGATAACACCGAGCCACCAGCAAGCTGCCATTCCATAATATAACCATTTCAATCGTGGTGCTTGATCGGTCACGTGTTGCCGCACTTGATGTTGCAATTGGAGCTGTGCGCGCGGCGCCAGGGTTTTAGCTGGCTGGATGACCGGATGCTGAAGATTGTGGTATTCCAACCAACCCATGAGTCCTAACAATAAAACTAAAAGAATCCAAACAATAACTAACATGGCAAAAGTCCTTTAAAACAATATAGTCGTGCATATTAATAAGTGTAAAACGAAAATATGGTCAAAATGTGACGATTATTTAAATCTTGTAACTTTTTTAATGGTCAGTTGATTTAACGAAGCGGTTAAAAACCATTTTCTACTGATCAGTTGTGGACTAGACTATGCATGACTGATTGTAAAGCTGTGTTTTATCTGTAATAAAAAAGCATTTGGAACTACTTACGATGTCTGTCATTGTGGGAGGCAAGTAATCATGAATCAATTAATGACGGAATTGGGACAAGTGTACTATCAGTACCGACCGGCGGGACCACAACAGCCGACGTTGAAGTGCTTACCGGCGTTTGGCTGGGACGCCACTGATTATAATTTTAAGCATTTAATGGCACGATTGCCAAGTCAGGTGGGATTACTTGCCATCGACACGATTGGCGTGGGCCGTAGCATTCATAGTCAAATGGTGCGCACTGTCCCGCATATTTTAGCCAATCTTGAGGATGTGGTTCACCATGAACACGTGAGCAACTTATTATTGGTGGGCCACAGTTTAGGCGCTAGTTACGCATTCTTATATGCCCAGCAGCACTTAGATAATGTTTGTGGCTTAGTTTTGCTTGAACCACCCTATGCCGCGATGGCACCACAACTTCTTGCAAACGTCCAATCTTTTATTGAAAACTATCCGCAACTAGTACAACAGCGACAAACTTTGACACTTCAGCAACTCTTAGCAGAAGTTAATCCTTTAAACCTACTGGCAGAACGTGTCGCCAATGCCCGTATTGATTTAGCAGCTTACGCGAACCCGAGTATTCTGACTGAAGCGCAATGCTTACCACAATTAGTAACGACGCTTCGAACCGCTGAAAAGCGGGTACTGACGCTGCCAATCCAAGTTTTAGTCACTGACCAACGCTTGACGGCGTACCAACAATCACCGTGGTGCCAGCTTGGTCACCTAGTTCATGCACCAGGTCAGCATTATTTACACTGGACGAACGAAAATTTTGTCCGGCAACAACTATTGATTGCTCTGTCCCAGTCATAGGGGGCAAAGAGCCAGTCCACGGTATTAAATTAATCGCTGCAAAGCTAGTACTAGCAACATCTACCAATGGTCTGACTTTAATCCAACTGAATCAGCCACCCGCAACAAATTCGAGTATGCTAAAATGAAAGCAGATTGGTTGTGGAGGCGTTGGAAAATGCAAAAACAAGTAACGATTATTGGTAGTGGCATTGTTGGGGCGGTCACGGCGTACTATTTAAGCCAGAACCCTGACCTGAACGTCACGATTTATGATGAAGGTATTGGTCAAGCGACTAAGAATTCAGCAGGGATTATTTCACCTTGGTTATCCAAACGTCGTAATCAGCGTTGGTATCAACTCGCTAAGGCCGGGGCTGCTTTGTATCCGGAAATTGTTGCGGACACGCAAATGGGCTATTCTGTTTATCAACAAGCAGGAACGATTGTGACTCGTGCCGATCCAGATGATCTGCAGGCGCTATACGATTTAGCTCTAAAGCGCCGGCAAGCGGCACCCCAGATGGGAACGATTGAGAAATTAACTGCTGAAGAAGTCCAAGAACGGATCCCACTGCTAACGGCGCCCCAACCCGGTGTGTTTGTGAGTGGTGGTGCGCGGGTCGATGGCGATAAGTTTGCACATAATTTACTGAAATACGCTGAAAAGCGGAACCTGGTCCGTCATAAAGGTAAGGTACGTTTAGGTGACCAGGGCCAACTATTGACGGTTAATGGTCAGCAAAGCTATGACACGTTGATTTTAGCAGTCGGGGCGTGGCTAAAGCCGTTATTGTTGCCAATGAAGATTGTTGCGGATGTTCGGCCACAAAAAGGGCAGTTGATTGAAATGCAGCTACCTGAGACTTGGGCTGACGATGTTCCAGTGCTCATGCCTGAAGGTGAACGAGACTTTATTCCCTTTACGCGCAGCAAATTGGTCGTTGGGGCGACGCACGAAAATGATCAGGGCTACGATTTGCAGGTTTCAAGTCTGGTTGAAGATGATCTCTTTGCTAGCGGGCTCAAACTTGATGCCAACCTGACTAAGGATCAAATTACGCAGGTAAAAGTGGGTACGCGTGCCTACACGCGTGACTTTGCGCCGTTCTTCGGTCCAATTCCGGATAACCCACATATTTTGGTAGCTAGCGGGTTAGGTTCATCTGGTTTAACAACAGGACCCATGATTGGTAAGCTGTTAGCCGATTATGTTCAAACTGGTGCTCATGACTGGGACCAGTATCAACGATCAATTGAAACTTATTTGGCCCCGGCTGATTAGTCACTAAGATGTAAGCCTTGTTGTGCTAATTGATGGGCGCCATGGTTATCACTTTCGGCAATCCACTGGGTGATTACTAATTGGCACTGGTCTTGCAGGTGCAGCAAAGTCGCCAGCTCGACACTGAAAGTTTTGCTGTAACCCTTGGCGACACTTTCGGCGACGATTTGACTATCCGTATAGAAAAAGACGCTGACTTGCGGACCATAAGAATCTAATAAAGTTTTAAAGCCAGCAATGGCGGCAAGAAATTCTGCGGTATGATTATCACTGTCTGGCAAGACCTGTTTGAATTGGTGTTGTTGGCCCTGATCAATAATTAAGATTCCCGCGGCACTGCGCTGATTATCGGGTGTGGTCGCGGCATCCGTATATAATTGCATCAAACTCACTCCAATGTGAAAGGAATTTTGTACTGTGAATAACGATAAGCATACCTTTAAATACCAACCAATGCTAGCGTCAAGTGTTATCGTCTGGTCGTGGACGGCACTAGTATTGATGGCGGGGATTATTTTGTGGCTAGAAATCTTGAAGTTTAAGTGGTGGTTACTCGTCATTGCGGCGCTCTTTATTGCCTTGGTCGCGATTCAAATCAGCTTGCGGCGCGTAACAATCAATCATAACCTCATTATTTTTAGCACGGTCTTGAACCATTCTTGGCTTGTGATTCCCCGTGATCAACTCGAATTGATCGTCCCGATACGCGGTGGGTTGAAAGTTCAAATCGATGGTAATCAATATCGGTTTTTGATGTTGAAAAAGGCGCGCAATCAGTTGATTGGCCTAGCAACTAGTCGATAGATACGAATAAAAACAATAAATATACAAATAATGTTCATAATTTCAGGAAGATTGTTATAATAGAGTAAGTAAAAACAGAAGGGCGGAGAATTGATGAAGGATATTGAAATTGCACAGCAAGTGATACCAGAACCGATTACGGCGATTGCGGCTAAAGCGGGCTTGACGGTTGACCAGATCGACCAATATGGGAGCACGAAGGCTAAACTTAAATTACCGTTACCGGTTAAGAAAACTCAACGCAACCTTATTTTAGTAACGTCGATTAACCCGACGCCTGCTGGTGAGGGAAAGTCAACCGTGACTATTGGGTTAGGTGACGCGTTGACTAAGATTGGTAAGTCAACGATGATTGCATTGCGGGAACCTTCATTAGGACCAGTTATGGGGATGAAGGGTGGCGCCACTGGTGGCGGGTACTCACAAGTGATTCCAATGGAAGATATCAATTTGCACTTCACCGGCGACATGCATGCCCTGACGGCTGCGAACAACACGCTCGCGGCCTTAATTGACAACCATATTCAACAAGGTAACCAGTTGGGTATCGATCAGCGTCGAATTCAATGGAAGCGCGCGTTGGATATTAATGATCGGGCGCTCCGGCATACGGTGATTGGCCTTGGTGGTGCAACGTCGGGTGTACCTCGTGAAGATGGGTTTGACATTACCGTCGCGAGTGAACTGATGGCCATTCTCTGTCTTTCAGAAAATATTGCGGACTTGAAACAACGTGTTAATCGAATTGTAATTGGCTACACACATGACCGTCAACCAGTGACAGTTGCTGATTTGAACGTCGGTGGCGCGATCACGTTACTTTTGAAAGACGCGTTACGTCCAAATTTAGTTCAAACCCTGGCGCATACCCCAGCACTCGTTCATGGTGGTCCGTTCGCCAATATCGCGCATGGTTGTAACAGTGTACTTGCCACGCAAGCTGGATTGAATCTAGCCGACTATACGGTAACCGAGGCGGGCTTCGGTGCTGATTTGGGTGGTCAGAAATTCATGGATATTAATGTGCCAGCGGTCGGACAAGCGCCCAATGCCGTGGTAATCGTGGCGACGATTCGGGCTTTAAAGTTACATGGTGGCGTGGCTTTGCAAGATTTGGCAACCGAAAATGTGGCGGCCTTGAAAGCCGGTGCGGCTAATTTAGGACATCATATCCATGCCATGCAACGTTATGGGGTGCCAGTCGTGGTGGCCATCAACGAATTTACGGCCGATACTGACGCCGAAATCCATGCCGTCAAAGACTATTGTGCCGATCTTGGAGTCGATGCAGTCTTGGCTGATGTCTGGGGTCGTGGGGGTGACGGGGCAACCGACTTAGCTGCCGCAGTGGTTGATTTATGTGCTCAGCCAAGTCATTTTCAACCGTTATCACCAGCGGATGCGGATCTTAAGACGAAAATCAACGATATTGTCACTAAGACGTATGGTGGAGCCAATGTCGAATATTCAGCGAAAGCTCAGCGCCAATTGAGAACGTTTGCTAAGCAAGGGTGGGATCATTTGCCAGTCTGCATGGCGAAGACGCAATACTCATTGAGCGATGATCCCAAACGTCTCGGAGCACCAACCGGATTTACAATTAATGTTCGTGAATTTGTGCCGAAGTTAGGTGCGGGTTTCATTGTCGCTTTGACCGGGAACGTGTTGACGATGCCAGGACTGCCAAAACATCCGGCCGCACTCGATATGGACATTAGTGATGATGGAAAAATCTCAGGTTTGTTCTAAAGCTTGACCGATAAGTCGATGCCAGTGGGGGTCGGCTTTTTATTTGCGCTGTTTTTGGAAGACTGCGACAGCGAATCAATCACACACGTTTAATTTGTGAGCTACCGATGATGACTAACTCGCTTAGCAGTTGAGCGGTGCAACCAATCATCAGGCTCGTTGCTTCAACTGGGGGATGGTTAACCAGGTGCCGATGCTTTTGGGAGGATACTCGAAAGGTGCTTAGTTATTAAGTCTGCAATAAAAACCGCGCTTTTCCTGCCGGAGTTTCGTACAAGGACGACGTCTTTTGGTATAATTAAACACAGCTTAGCGAAATGTGAGGACAGAATATGTGGATCTATTTAATTTTAATGGTAGCGCTGGTCATTATTGACCAAGTTATCAAAGCAGCGATTGTGAGTCATATTGCGTTGGGTGCCAGTACGAGTATTGTTACCGGGTTATTATCACTCACAAATTTACATAATAACGGGGCTGCTTGGAGTATCTTAGAAGGCAAGATGTGGTTCTTCTACTTGATTTCAGTGATTGCCTTGATCGTGATGGGCTACTTGCTGTGGCGCTTACGTGGCAAATGGCTATATGAGGTTGGTATTTCACTGATGATTGCGGGAACTTTGGGGAATTTCATTGACCGGTTACGTATTGGGTACGTCGTCGATATGTTCCAACTTGATTTTATTAATTTTCCAATTTTTAACTTTGCGGATTCATGTTTAACCGTGGGCGTCATTTTTATCTTGATCGGCGTGCTGCGGGATGATAGTTTTGAAAAATAAGTTACAGGGAGCTGATAACGTGGCAGGAGCGACCACGGAACAACAATTCATGATTACTGACCAAACAGGGCGCTTGGATAAAGTGTTAGCGGCACTACAGTCGGTCTGGACGCGGTCGCAAGTTGATAAGCTGATCAAAACGGATCAGGTGACGGTCAATGGTCAGCTCGAGGCGAGCAAGTATCACGTCAAACCAGGTGACGAAATTGTCGTTGCCGCACAGACGGTTCAACAAACAACGATTGAGCCAGAAAACATTCCATTAGACATTGTTTATGAAGACGATGACGTCTTGGTTGTCAATAAACCTCAGGGGATGGTCGTGCATCCAGCCCCTGGGCACCCTAACCATACCTTGGTGAATGCCTTGCTGTATCATAGTCCGTTGTCGACGATCAACGGTGAATTTCGGCCAGGGATCGTTCATCGCATCGATAAAGATACATCCGGATTATTGATGGTCGCAAAAAATGACCGGGCTCACCAATCGTTGGCGGCCCAGCTGAAGGCGAAAACTAACTTGCGAGAATACGTCGCACTCGTTCACGGAGTGATTAAAGAGGATACGGGGACAATTAATGCGCCACTTGGTCGGTCACCGAAGGATCGCAAAAAGCAAGCCATCATTAAGACCGGGCGACCAGCAGTCACCCATTTTAAAGTACTGAAACGTTATCAGCACTATACTTTGATTAGTTGCCGGCTGGAGACTGGCCGTACGCATCAAATCCGCGTTCATTTACAATCTATTGGACATCCGCTGGTGGGCGATCCCCTGTACGGCCCCAAAAAGACGATTAAGGGGCACGGTCAATTTTTACACGCCAAGTTATTGGGATTCAAGCACCCCGTAACGGGAGACTTGTTGACCTTTGAGGCACCACTACCACCGATCTTTACAACAACCTTGGCTAAGCTTGACAAAACCGATGGGAATCATTAATCTAACAGTAATGAGCGTCCTTTAATCCGGCCCTGCGAGACTGAAAGGCAAACTGTTAACAATAACTTTTCGTCGACGGCCGGGACACCTTGTCCGGCCGTCTTTCTTTGTCATACGGGTTGCTCAAAAAAGCGATAACCACAAATTGGGAGGCAATTATGCAAAAAGAAGTTGTTGATTCAATGGCGATGAAACGGGCATTGACCCGGATCACCTATGAAATTATCGAACAGAACAAAGGCATTAAAAATGTCGTCTTAGTGGGCGTTAAAACCCGCGGCGTCTATATTGCGCAGCGGATTGCAGCCCAATTACAACAGCTTGAAGGTACTGCGATTCCAGTTGGCGAGTTAGACATCACGGCATTTCGTGATGATCAGCCGCTGGATCAAGCACGGCTTTCAACGGACTATCAGTTAACGTTTTCGGTGGCGAATAAGCGGGTCATTTTAGTCGATGATGTTCTATTTACCGGCCGAACAATTCGCGCGGCTTTAGACGCATTAATGGGTGGCGGTCGGCCCCAGAGCATTGCCTTGGCGGTGCTAGTCGATCGTGGTCACCGCGAATTGCCGATTCGCGCTGATTTTATTGGTCGCAACATTCCCACCGCGCGTCAAGAACGCATCAAAGTGACGGTCAATGAAATCGACGGTCACGATGGTATTGAAATTATTAACTAGTACGACAAAGTCAAACAGATGAGAAGGGATCGCAATGGCAGACCGCTATTTGATTCTTGAAGATGGCAGCGCCTATTTAGGTGAAGGCTTTGGCTCGCCAGCGGTTTCTACCGGAGAAATCGTCGTCAACACGAGTATGACGGGCTATCAAGAAATTATTACTAATCAAATTTATCATAATCAAATCGTTGCTTTTACGCAGCCAACCATTGGGAGCTATGGGATCAACCACGATAGCTACGAATCAATTTTACCGACCGTTAAGGGGGTCGTTGTTCGGGATGTTGCTAGCATTTCGACCAACCGGCAGCGGCGCTGGTCACTGGATCAATATTTAAAGCAACAAAATATTCCTGGCATCAGCCATATTGATACACGGCACTTAGCGAAGCAACTCCGAGCAAGTGGCCCGATGAAAGCCAGTATCGTAGACGTTGCAGATGCCCATGCCTTTGATCAATTGGGTGCGACCGTGCTGACTAATCAACAGGTGGCAGCGGTCGCAACACCGAAACCATTTCCTAATCCGGGGACGGGGCTCAATGTCGTGGTCATCGACTTTGGCCTCAAACACGGGATTTTGCGCGAACTTAGTAAGCGTGCTTGTAACGTCACGGTCTTACCTTATACGGCAACGACTGAGGAAATTTTAAACTTAGATCCAGACGGCGTCATTCTATCGACTGGGCCCGGCAAACCTCAGGACTTACCAGCCAGTGTGACTGAGATGATCAAGAACATTCAAAATCGGGTGCCACTGTTTGCCATCGGACTGGGCCACGAACTATTTGCGATGGCCAATGGCGCCCAAATTATGAAATTATCACCTGAACATCATGGGGCTAACCACCCAATCCGCGAAGTGATTACGAACCAAATTATTTATGCAGCTCAGGGCCAGGGGTTCGCGGTAGATGCGGATACTGTTGATCGTAATAAGTTAATCACGACATTTGTTGACTTGATCGATGGGACGATTCAAGGACTGCGTCTACGGGACTTTCCAGCGTTTTCAGTGCAATTTTTCCCAGATGGCGCTCCTGGTCCGACTGAAACGCGCGATATTTTTGATGAATTTGTTGAGTCGATGCAACAAGCAAGGGGGCCAATCTGGTGAACAATCAAGCCTTACAAAAAGTGTTGATTATCGGCGCTGGGCATAATGACATTGGCCGAGAGGGACAACACGACGCGGCGGTGACCCAAATCGGTGCGGCAATTCGGCGTCTGGGCATTGCTGTTGTCCTCGTCGATAACAATGCTTACTCCGTGGCGGCTGAAAATCGGTTTGCTGACAAGGTTTATTTAGAACCACTGACCGTCGCCGCACTATCCAAAATTATTGAAACTGAACAGCCTGATGGCCTCATTCCTTCACTTGGTGGCGTCCAAACAGTCACCCTAATTCAAGGGTTGATTCGCAACAATGTGTTAAAAAATAATCACGTGAAGTTGCTACAGTGGGATCAAGACGTGGTCGACATGATTGTCAACCCAGCGCTGATGAGCAACCGGTTGAAAGATATGGGTGAACCCGTGATTGCCTCACAAGTTGTGGCTAGCACGACTGAGGCGATGGCCGTGGTGCGCCACGTCGGTTTTCCAGTGATCGTCAAGTCGGTCGCACCCCGAATCGAAGCGAGTCGCCAACTATGTGAAGATGAAGACGAACTGCAACGGGCACTAGCAATGGGATTCAAAGTTTCAGGGACCAAACAATGTATTGTCGAACAGAGTATCGTCGGCTATAAAGAACTCGAATTTGTAGCCGTCCGTGATCAGAAGGACACCGCGCTACTAGTCAGTGGGATGGAAAATTTTGATCCAGTTGGGATTCACTCCGCTGATTCAATCGTTTTTGCCCCAACGCAAACGATTACGGATCAAGAATACCAACAGTTTCGCTCAGCGACACTCAAGATCATGCGCAAGTTACACTTGACCGGCTCTTGTCACGTTCAATTTGCACTTGATCCGACCACGCAAAACTATTACGTGATTAAAGTGACACCGTACTTTGATCGGACGATGGCGTTAGCCGCGCGGGCAACCGAGTATCCGTTAGCACAAGTTGTTGGTAATCTAATGGTCGGGATAAGTTTGGCAGAGGTCAAACTGCCCGGAGCCTACCGTAAACAAACAGCTTTAATTGAACCCGTTTTAGATCATATTGTTTGCCGGATACCAGTTTGGCCGTTTAATGTGTTGAAGAAAGTTAGTCATCAACTAGACACCGTGACGGAATCGACAGGCTCAGTGATCGGTATTGGTCGTTCAACGGAAGAAGCCTTGTTGAAGGGGTTGCGGTCTACGGACGAATCTCGCTATCACGTGATTGCTAATCGACCCCAGAACTATTCGGAGGGTGAACTGATCCAACGGTTGATTCATCCGCAAGCTGGGCGCATGCTGATTTTACTTGAAGCCCTGAATCGTGGTTATCAAATCGATGAATTAGCCGAGCTAACCAAGATTGATGCTTTTTACTTTTATAAACTGAGTCATATTTTAGAAATTGAACGAGCCTTGCGTGAACGGCCGTTTGACGTCCACGCGCTGGGCCGAGCCAAATATTTTGGCTTTACCGATGAAGATGCGGCCGCTGCCTGGCAAACGGATGTGGCTAAGGTTCGCAACTTTGCGTTGGAAAATGAAATTCAACCGACTTTTAAGGAGGTCGAACCGACTGCCGGGGAATTTACTGAGCAGACGAGTACTTATTACTCCACGTACGAATTTGATAACGAAAGTCAACCGTCTACTGGTCGGCGAGTCGTTGTCATTGGCACGGGTGCTAACCGGATTGGAACCAACCATGGGAACGACTATTTGGTCTCACAACTGTTGTTCTACTTGAAAAAGGCTGATTATGAGCCTGTTTTGATCAACGCTAACCCTAATAGTGTGGCGATGACTCCACGATTGGCCAAAAAACGTTACGTTGAACCTAAACAGTATTCGGATATTTTAAACGTCTTAGCGATTGAAAAGCCGTTGATTGTTTTTACCACCTATCATGATTACCGGCTGGGCCAGAAGTTAGTACAGGATGGCTACCAAGTGATCCAAATCAACAATAGCTTGCCGCGCGAGCAGATCAAGACCAACGATTCGCCCGCCGTCGAGGTGATTACGGACGGCACCGATGTGACAATTTTCGGGGTAAGTGAAATTATTGCGGGAAATAATTTGCGTGGCAATGTCCGTGGTGCGGTCCAAGTATTTCCGATTCGTGATAAGGCGGAAAATCAGGCAATTACAGCTTTACACGCTGAAATCAAGCAACGAGTGCTCGCCATGGGTGCGCCCGGGCTCTATACAGTTCGGTTAGCGATTGCTGATACAGCTTTGCAACTTGCTACGATTGAACCGATGAGCATTGCTACGATGGCGTTAATCAGTAAGGCCAGTGGGTCGAGCGTGACCCGACTATTACTTCACGTGAAATTAGGCGAAGCACTGACTAAGGTGATGTACGACTATCCGGATGTTAACCGGCTAAAGCCAGTCTATGTTCAGGCGAATACATTTCCCTACAATCATTTACAAATTTATGATGAAGTGGAAGCCACCGGTGAACCGGGCCACGCTACCGGCACGGTGATTGCACATGGCGACACGTTAAAGGCGGCGTTGACAGCGTTGAATCAGGGAAATGAAGATACGGATTTTTAGGCGTGATTCAGTACGTACTCTGATGTTTGTTGAATCATAATGAGTAACATTAATAATAAAGATGCTGGCTTTTTCTTGAGATTGGTGTGAGATAGTATTTCAAGAAAAACCAGTTTTTATTTTGTCGTCAAGCTAAATTATTAGTCACGTGGCCCATTGCATATGGTATTTAAAGCTGATAAGCAAGTGGCTTGGTGAAGTGAAAGTAGCTTTTAACACTGATAGTCACTAGTATCAGTGTTTCAAAACGGATATAATGTTATTTTAGAGCGCTTGATAAGAGTTGCTCGGAGATGAAAAAGGGACATTGGGGAGGAAGCGTTTATGCGTAAGAACAAAGCGGCAATTATCGTGATTGCACTTGCCGTGTTGTTAATGTGTAGTCCATTGTTATTAAATAATCATGCGTTACTGGGAGTAGATGGGTACTTTCAATATAACCGAATTTATGAAGCTGCCCTGCAACTGAAAAATCATAATTTTAGTTTTATTAATCTTTATTCATTCCAGCAGGCCGGTCGAGTTGTGAATAGTTTATATAGTCCATTAATTACCTATGTAGCTGGTGGGCTGTTGTTACTGGTCGGCAACTGGTTTAGATTTCAAATCTTAACTCTTTTTATCGTCTATTTTGTCAGTGGCTATGTGATGTATGCAGCTGGTCGCCGGTTAGGTTTTTCAAAACGGGTGTCAATCGCGTTAGGCGTCATCTTTTTGAGCTCTAACGTTGTTTATGGATTCATTTTTGGTGTTACATGGCGCTCAATTGCTTTTGGATTACTACCTTTATTGGTGGGGCCAATTCTTGATTTATATGCCGGTGATTGGCAACTATTATCTATGTTGAAATTGGGTGTATTCATTGGTTTGCTGGCCCAATTTCAGATTTTAACGGTCGCGTTAGTATTACCGTTATTGGTGCCATTTTTTATACGTGGTTTATGGCATTCCAAGTTTAATTTGAATGGGCTGTTAAACTTTTTTGCCGGTGTCTTATTAGCCTTGTTGCTCAGTCTTAATACGCTGTTGCCATTACTGGAAGTCTATCGTGGCAACACGCTAATTTCACCAGTTGCGATGGATTTAGTACCGAATGCCAGTTTGATTTTGCAGCCAATCTACAATGGGGTGGCTTCTAATAGTGATATTGTCTTAACAATGATTGCTTATGCGATGCTCACAGGATTGATTGTTTTCTGGACCCGGTTAGGTGCGTTCACCAAATTATTTTCTTGTGTCGCGCTAGTTTATATTCTTATTGGAACCGGGCTATTTCCGTGGGACTCGATTCAAAAGTCGATGCCTTACTTGCAATCGTTTTTACAAATGCCACGACGAATTTCTTTGGTTGGGACACCATTCATGATGCTAGCAACGGTTATGATTTATCAGGATGTTGCAGCTAGTCAAAAAAGCGCAGCCCTGCATAAGGGAATTGTGATTGCTGGAACTTTTTTAAGCCTTTTGTCGTTACTTTTATGTACGCAAAAGGTTGCTCAGAATGTTCATTATACGATTATTGATACAACTCCGTTAGCAGCAGGATTGCAGACGGCAGACGATAATGTCCATTCTAATTTGAAGTATATTAAGCAATTACAACCGGCCTTTCATACACGACATATTAATCAGCTAATTGAGCAAGTTGATCGCACGACGCCGGATTACATTCCGGTGACGCAGAAAATTGAAACCCATAGCAATGTCTATCGTGCATACCGGCGTAACTTTTCAGTGCAACAGTCCAAGTTCAAACATCAAGTCATTCATAATGGCATTCAGTTGACTTGGAATGCGAAGCACACTAAAATGCGTGCCTTGCCTGTAGTTGCTTATCGACGTACGGTGCTAACTTTGAACGGTCACCGGGTTACCTCTGAACAAATTAAGCATCATTGGATAGGTAACTTGAGTCTAAAACAGCGACGTGGTAAGAATGTGCTAACGGTAAGATATGAAGCTAGTCGCGTCACAACATTAGGAACGAAGCTTGCTTTGATCGCATGGGTTGGTGTATTAGTGGCTGGGCCACTGCTTGTCAAACGTGCACGTCGATTTTTAGTGGCTTAATCAATATATTTGTTTAAAGCACGGCCGGATACCAATCTGGCCGTGTTTTTTGGCTGTTGAGATCGTAACGAAACCTAGTTGCTCGGCTTTAAATAGCGCTTTCATTTATGGTATGCTTATCTAAAGACAAATTAAAGGCAGGTTAGTTAAATTGGCAAAGACACTATATATGATGCGGCATGGTGAAACACTTTTTAATCGGCTGAAGAAGATTCAGGGGGCGTGTGACTCGCCGCTAACCCCCAAAGGAATTGCGGATGCCCAACGCGTGGGTGCGTATTTTCAGGCGCAAGGGATTACGTTTGATCATGCGTACAGCTCAACGCAGGAACGAGCTAGTGACACGTTAGAATTAGTGACCAAGCAACCTTATGAGCGTTTAAAGGGTATCAAAGAGTGGAATTTTGGCGTTTTCGAAGGTGAGTCGGAAGTGTTAAATCCAAAACCGGACCCCGTGCGCCGCAGTCATGGTGACTTTTTCTGTCAGTACGGTGGCGAAAGTGATTTGCAGGTACAAGACCGCGTTGTCAAAACGTTGACGGCGGTGATGGCACGTCCGGATCATCATCAGGTGTTGGCGGTCAGTCACGGTGGGGCTAGCTTCATGTTTTTGCGGCAATGGCTTTCAATGGACGAAATTGAGTGGCAAGGCATCGTGTTACATAACTGTGCAGTCATCAAGTACCAGTATGACGCGGGCCGCTTCACATTTGAAAAAATCATTAATTTGGCTGCAACTGATAAAAATTAAAATTATGTCAACTAGATTTAAGTGCGTTGACAATCAGTCTGAGTTTAAGCATTAAAAAGCGCTCACGACTCGGATTCAGGCATGAAAGCGAGGTCGTGAACGCTGACGCATCAAGGGCGCCAAAAGGTCGTCATGGTTTGTTTAGTAGTCATATTATATTGAATGATTTCTGCAAGTAGCTTGTGATTGATTGGCGCATCGAAAGCAACTTGCCATAACATCTTGGTTGTTTTATCACCAGCAGCCGTGATCGCGTTCCGATAGCTATCCAAAGTATGTGATTCAAGTGCAATGTTCAGATGATCCTTGGCGGTACTGAACCCAATGATAAATGTGTTGTGGTCAGTAAACATCGGTTGATTCCAGGCGACCCGTGCCTTGAGTTGTGGAAAAGTCGTGTGTACCCAGTTGAGCAAGGTAATCAGTTGGGCGCGATGGGGTGTTGCACCCAGCTTTTCCAGATATGGTGTCAAAACAGCTAGGTCAGCGTCAAGGTACTCAGCCATTGGCATTCCTCCATTCATTGATGGCTTCAGTGTACCGGATACCCGCAGAGCTTGCAACCAAAAATAATCCCGTTCAATCAGGTGGCCCACACGGCTGATCGAACGGGATTATTTTTAATACCGCGCATTTGAGCCCACTACGATTCAGTGCACGGTTCGTTTTTATTAGTTCATTAGGTTCCAATGCCAGTAAGGATGGCGATCGACTCTATAAATGACAGCTGGATCAGCACTCCGAGGCCGCGGTTGTTTCACTGTGATCGTTAAGACTTGTGAATGACGCATAGACATCAGTTCCTTTCTTAATTAATATCTTTAGTTTACCCATTTGAAGCAGACTCAACTACTGCGTTTTCATAAGGCTAGCATAAGAATTTCTTAGAATTGTACTGGCGAGGGCCGGCACTACTTGGACAGTGGTTACGGTGTGGTTGCTTGAAGAAAGGCATAATCTGATGAGCGAACAAGCACCGGTAAATAACACTGATTAAGCTAGTGGCTCATTCGCTTCAAAAAAAGACCTGACGAGCGGTGTTTAAGCTGGATAACAAATGCGCATAACGGGCCTCGACTATATGGTTAGGCTAAGTATTGTGTTGGTTGTTCCCAACATGACTGGAGTTCATTAAAAAAATGACTGAGATGATCGCCATCAATGGTGGCATGATTGACCGTAATGCTTAGCGGCATGATTGTTTTGTCAGCGTCCTTCTTAAACTGGCCCGCCTGAAAAATTGGAAAGAAACTATCTAGTGGTTTGAATGGGAGGGGCGTGTAGCTACTAAAGTGGACTCCTGGAAGACAGCCGATATTAACCAGATTAGGTGTTTGTGGTGTTTTCGACATGGGCCCTGGAAGTGCACTAAATTCAGCTTGGTCTGCTAAATAGTGTTGATAGAACGTTTCAAAATCGGTGTCGTAAGTCGTCCATAAATTGGCCATTGTCCGGTCAGCGTGTAAGATCGTATAAGATGGATGTAACACGTCAAAGGTCACCAGTTGATCGTTCAAATAGCCGATGCGCATTTCGGGATGTGTGGTCAACAAGCGACTCACTAGGTATAGATATACCGCGTTGAATTTAACGTGGTGGGCTTTAGTCCAAGCTAGGGTGGCGGTAATATCCATATTTACCGTGAGACTAAAACCGCTGGGGGCTATCTTGGTGAAATAGTAAAAATAAGTTTGGCGCGGCCAGGCCGCAGGATTAATAGCAACGGCGTGCATGTTTGGTTTAGTGGTGGTCATTTAGTTTTCCTTCCAATCTTTAGGGCGCTGATTATAGCCATGGTCATCGAATGGTTGTAAATCGTGCAGCCATTTGGTTTTGAGTGCTTTGAGCGTGGCACGCATATTAGTGACATCGGTCGTTTCCTTTTGCCACAGAATTTGATATGAAAAGTCAGCGGCAGTTTGTTGATTCCAATCAGCCTGTAATGGGTTGGACCGGTAAAAGTTTTTATTGAGATTTAGTTGATAAAAGGCCCAGCGGTTGTGTAAATTGGGCACTGTGTCAATCCAAATTTTATGATTGCGTTCGTTGGTAATTTGAATGACGCCGTAATAAGTTGGGGCAAGTTTGTATTTTTGCTGTAAGCGATGTTTTTCGACTGGTTGCATGGTTCAGTCCTCCTTAGTAGTTGTGCGCCAGTATTGCCGGCCATCGACGGTACGCTTTAAGAAGCCGTAGTCGATCAGGTAACGGCGCAGCGTGGTGTAGTCAAAATAAATCGGTCGTAAATAGTGGTTGAGCTCGTCTTCATTGATTGGTCGGTTCATCGGAATTTCATCAATAATCCGCGTTAGAATGGTGACAATCGTCTTTTGCTTTTTGGGCCACCGCTTCAATTGTAGTGGGTCATGATCAAAGTTGAAGTACTGCTTCAATGTTTGGGTAACTTCGTCTTCAGTAATCGCAAAGCGGTCATCAATAATTCCGGGTTGTTCTGGCAGGACAATCAAATCATTAGGCGTCTGACCACTCTCAAAGACGGATTGATAGATGGCCAGGTACAATTTAGCTTGTTTGGCTTTTTCACGAAATGTAAATTTTTGATGTCGAATCGTGGCCGCCGCTAATTGAAATTGTTTAGCCAAGTCGGCATCCTTGATGCCAGTCGCAAAAGCAGTCAGTAAATTTTGCTGTTTAGTGGTTAAAGTATTGTAGCGACTCGCTAAGTGAATCAGTGGTGACTGGATACCACCATGGACGATCGTTAAGTGTTGTTCGATCGTGGCCGCCGCTGCAGTCGTTTCCCAACTAGCATCACAGTAATTACAATACCGGGCAGTGGCTGTTTGATGCCAGCCGCGTTTTAAATCATCAATCGTTAAACTAGTTAAGTCCATGAGGCTACCTCCAATGTTACTGATTATAAGACTGTTTACTGTATTTGTAAACACAATCGATGAATTAATGTTTACTAAAATAGTAAACTTACAATCATCTGATATGTTTACCGTTACAGTAAACGCTTAGGTTTGCCTTGACACCAAGATAGCTAGCGCTTACGCTTAACAACGCTGTTTAAACGTGAAAGGACGTGGGACAATGGAAACTTATCACCGTGCATTTGGTGTTTATGGGATTATTGGCGATGAGCATGCGTTGGTCGTTACTAAAAAGTTTGGTGGTCCCTATACGAATCGCTACGACTTACCAGGTGGCAGTTTGGCCGATGGTGAGCCCTTACTTGCCGCGATTCGCCGTGAGATTCAAGAAGAAACCGGGTTAATCCCGACTGAATTGACGCAATTGGGTATCACGAGTTTTCGGTATCCCTGGCAGTTCAAGCAGTGGCGGATGAACCAACATCTGGCGGTCTTTTACCGAGTGACCCGGACAACTGGGCAACTGGCTGAACATGTCGCTAACTTTGATGGTCAAGATTCGCATGGAGCATCACGGGTGCCGTTGCATGCGTTGACTGAAGCTAATGCGTCACCGTTGGTTTTAAAAGCAAAGTCAGTGTTGTTATCCGGGCGGTTTGACCCAAGCGATCAGACCTACCCGGACTGGACCGTGCTGGATCATCCGGTTTATTGACCTGAGCTAATCCCGGAATGGCGCCAAAAATTTCATTTCAAAAGCGAAAAATAGGTGAACACTAGGTTGGCAATGTGGCTGATCTAGTGGTCACCTATTTTTGATTCATGCGCACAACTAATGCGTTTAAGCGGGCGTGTGGCTTAGTCCTAATGTGACAAAAATGACGACGTTGATTGGTTAGTTAATCGTCGTTTCGCGTGGTGGGGGTTAAAAGTACCAAAATACTGGTGTGCGCCCGAGAAAACCAACATTTAAATGAATAGCGAGCTATAATTCAGTAACGTCTGAATGGTGATCTTTCCTAGGCAGGGTTACTTATCGTTTAAGGAGGGACGCAACGTGTCGACAGCTTATGAGAACGTTTGCCATCTTGAAAGAGAGGGGATTTAAATGGCCGATGCAATTTTAACCGTTAAACATCTGAATAAAAGTTACGGCCACCAGCCAGTTTTGCGTGACGTTAGTTTTGAATGCACCCAGGGACGGATCGTGGGCCTGGTGGGCGCGAATGGCGCTGGAAAAACGACAATTATGAAAGCAATTTTAGGGCTACTTAGCACGGATGGTGAGATTCAAATCGCAGGTGAATCGATGCAATTCGATCATCATCCCATCTTGGCGACGGTGGGGTCACTAATCGAGTATCCGAGTCTTTATCCGTATATGAGCGGTTGGGACAACTTGCGTTTGTTTGCGGACGGGCCCGACGCCCAAGCGCAATTGGTTGGTGGTGAATTTCTCAATACGTGGTTACTGCTAAGTCTAGTGCTGCTAATTGCTGCTCTTTTCAAGAGTTCTGGTGCGGCAGTCGCGGTCGGAATCATCGGATACTTTGTTCTGGGAATGGTTAATATTCCCATGATCGCACTCATTCGGAAGTATACGTGGCTCAAATGGAACCCACTCAACATGTTCAACTTTTCAGCCCAGTTGGGATTACCGACGCTGAGTAAAATTACCAAGCTCACGGATGTCCAGTTGTTTTGGGGCAATCTTGCATACATTATTTTATTCTTAGTGTTAGGCCTGCTATTCTTTCGGCGGCGGGAAGTTTGAACCGTTACCGTTTGAAGCACTGCCAGTAAGTACTAAAAATCGCGCGGCCAGAAATTTTATCTTGGACGCGCGATTTTGTTGGTTAATGATTGATCACTGCGTACTCTTAAAACCAGTTTACGCGTGCGGTGTCAGTTGTTCAACAAGCTCAGCATTGGGAGAAACGTACAATGTTTTCTGACCTTCATAGATCACAAAGCCAGGTTTGGCGCCATTGGGCTTGCGAATTCGGCGAACTTGGACGTAATCGACCGGAACGGTTGCTGAATCGCGGGCTTTTGAGAAGTATGCGGCGAGATTCGCGGCTTCTGTGAGCGTTTGGTCACTAGGATCATCTGAATGAATGATGACGTGTGAGCCTGGGATTTTTTGTGTATGCAGCCAATAGTCACTCTTACGGGCCGTTTTCAATGTTAACTGATCGTTTTGCCGGTTGTTTTTACCGACAAAGATCGGCGTCCCGTCACTCGCAGTAAATTCCTGGGGTTGACTCGGTTTACGTGAACTGCGTTGCTTTTTCTTAGTCTTGTGTTGCTTTAAGTAGCCTTGTTGCGTCAATTCTTCACGAATTTCGGTGATGTCAGCGGGACTAGCAAGCTCGATTTGGGTCTGGATATTGTCCAGATAATCAATTTCAGCTTGGGTCAAGCTGATCTGCTCACCAACGAAGCCAACGGCATTTTTTTGCTTCTGATAACGTGAAAAATACTTCTGCGCGTTCCGGGAAGGCGAGAGCTGATTAGATAGTTGAATCTTTAACGGCGCGTTATCGTGATAATAGTCTGGTAAAGTAATCTCAGTCATCCCACGTTTGACTTCATGTAGATAGGTCGTTAGGATTTCACCTTTTAACCGCAGCTCATCGGCCTGCTTGGTGTTAGCTAAGGTCTTTTCTAACTTTTTGAGCTTATTACGATTCTTCTTCAGATTATTTTTGACCACCCGAATTAGATTACCAGCTTGTTGTTGAACCCGTTCCCGTTGGGCCGCGTCTGCATAATAAAAATCAAGCAGACTGCTCAACGAGTCGAATTGGCGCGTGGCTTTGCCAAAATGGTCAAACGGTCCCGCGGCAAACATGGTCTTATGATTTGGTAAGGTGATCAACGTCGCCTGCGGCTGATCAAACTGTGCCAAAAAGGCCAGATAATGGTGATCAAGGTCGCCAGGCTGATGCAAGTCGGCAGCTAACTGTTGCGCGCTATCACGGCCGAATCCTTGATAATGCTGCTGCAATTGTTTTGCCAACACGTCTTCGTTGGGGTAATCCGTGACTAAGGTGTGAAAATCAGTATTCGGTGTAAATGGGTCTTGTTTGTCTTGCTTGGGGGGCTCGATGTAGGTCGCGCCTGGTAGAAGTAATCGGTAGCGATTCTGATCCGCACCGACATGCTTGATGACGTCAATGATCTTACCAGTCTGATTATCAACTAGGATCACGTTACTATGTCGCGCCATGATTTCGATAATCAACGTCAATGTCTCGGCATCACCGAGTTCGTTACGGGTCGTCACGGTCAGGTGCACAACCCGGTCGTTGGCGACCTGCGACACATCGGTCACGATGGCACCTTGTAAATATTTACGCATCATCATTGCGAAGTTCGTCGGCACGGCCGGATTAACGTAAGGGATTTGTGTTGTCTGAATCCGCGGGTACGTCGGGTCAGCCGATAGTAGAACTGGGTGATTCTTCCGGTTGGCACGAATGGTCAGAATCAACTCGTTTTGGTATGGCTGATTAATTTTTGAAATACGACCGCCAACTAGTGTTTGGCGTAATTCGGTGACCATGGCATGGGTAAATAAACCATCAAAGGACATGTGATCACTCGCTTTCTAAGATATTCGTTATCACTGTAAAAATACAGTTAACCGGGTACTAGTATACCGTTTTTGAACGGTTAAAAACAAGTTAGCGCCCCGCGCTGACGCATAAAGTTAGTTGCCACCGCTGCTAGTTGTCAAACAAGCAATTAGCGGATGACCGCTTTGAATCTAAAAATGTTATATGCAAAAACTACTTTAACGGTATTTTAAATAAAAAGTAGTCGTAATTACACACTCTATATTGTATAATACAAATGTATTCATTGTGTGTGCTGCTATTCGCATAAGTGATGGTTAAAGCGTGCTAATTACGATGGAATCACACTGGATCAGCCAGTTTACGCTGAAACGTGCTTGCGTCAGCGAAGCTCAGTTGAGTCTTTTTGCTTCTAAAAATTGGGACGTTTTTAATCATCAGGCGGGGTAAATCAAGTCACAATGGACCGATGTGAATTATTGTTGAGAGGAATGAACTGTCATGAAGTCAAGTTTAACGGCCTTAGCGGAAACCGCTAAGTTGCAAACTGCCATGTTGAAAAAAATTACTAAGGCCCAAGGAATCACCGTTGCGGAATGGCAACTACTGATCCAATTGGCGGCGGGGGCCAATACGCAAGAAAAATTGGCGACAGCTATGCAGCTTGATACATCTACATTAAGTCGGCAACTGGCTAGCCTAGTCAAGAAAGAACGTTTGAGTAAGGAAGCGATTGGTCGTGACCGCCGCCAACTCGTTTACACGGTCACGCCGGCAGGAACAGCGGCATTGACCAAGATTAATGCGGATTATCAACAGTTTGAAGCAGAAGTTTTTGACAAATGGCCACAAGATGAACAAAACCTTCTCCGGATTCTGCTCAATCGGTTAAACAAGTCAGTTAGCCGAATTCTCGAGCCATGACTTTCCAAACGGTCGAAGGTAGAGTATAACTTAGTTTTATGCTATGATATTTGTTATTATTTAAATGAGAAGTAGGTGTAAGTCATGAAGATTGCTGTTGTTACTGACAGCACGAGCTATTTGACACCGCAAGAGGTCGCGGACAACGATATTCATGTCGTGCCGATTCCGGTTATTATAGATGGAAAAGTGTATCAAGAAGGTGTCGACATTAAAACGGCCGACTTTTACGCAAATATGAAATCATTTAAGTCGTTCCCAAGTACGTCCCAACCACCCGTGGGGGAAATGGTGGCATTCTATAACCGCTTGGGAGAACAAGGTTATGATGCAGTCATCAGTATTCATCTTGCTAGCACGATTTCCGGTTTTTATAATAGCTTGATGAACATGCGAGATATGGTCGATAATATCAAACTTTATCCGTATGACTCCCAGATTACGGTCCGTCTGATGGGCTATTTGGCAATTGAAGCCGCGCGGATGGCTAAAGCTGGTCACAGTGTTGAAGAAATCCTGGCACGCCTAGATGATCTGCGGGCCTCGATGGGCGAATACTTTATCGTGGATGATTTGCAAAATCTGGTCCGGGGTGGTCGGTTATCGAATGCGTCAGCCTTCATTGGAAGCGTGTTACGGATCAAGCCACTGTTGACTTTTGATGATCAGAACCATGAAATCGTCGCCTTTGAGAAAGTTCGCTCAACTAAGAAAGCTTTAGCGCGAGTTGAGCACCTCTTTGCTGAAGCACAGTCAAAAGTCGACTATCCGCTGCGAGCAATTATCGTTCAGGGGAATAATTTGGCTGCCGCTGAAGATTGGAAACAAAAGTTACAACAAATTTATCCAGACATGCCGATCGATATCACGTACTTTGGTCCAGTGATTGGGGCCCATTTAGGTGACAAGTCATTAGCGTTAGCCTGGTTGAAGGACATTGATAAGGCCTACTAAAATGAAAATTATTTTTTCAGCATCACCAGCCAATCGGGCAGCGGCCTACGCGTTACGTCAGGCTGTATTTGTTGAAGAGCGTGGAATCAGTGCTGACGTTGAATTTGACGTCAAGGATACTGATCAGCGTGAATACGCTGTTCTATATTTACAGCCTGATTTACCAATTACAACGTTACGCTTAGAACCACAAGCTGACCACGTGATGCGATTTGGTCGAGTCTGCACTCGGAAGGCCTATCGCGGTCATGGTTGGGGTCGTCAATTATTGACAGCGGCTGAGGAGTGGGCCACGCAACGTGGTTTTACTCATGGCGAGATTCATGGTGAACTCACTGCCCAGCGCTTTTACGAACTGTGTGGTTATCGAGTTACGGCCGGCCCGTATGATGAAGATGGGGCCCCCGTTGTGATTATGCATAAGCAATTATTATGATTCAACTCGTAGCGTTGGCATTTTGCCAGCGCTTTTTTAGGGTTTTGCCGTTGACTAACGGGGACAAAAAACGGAAAATGGACTAAATTAAACAAGTAGTGGAGGAGTGGCGCAATGATTCAAAAAACGAGGGCCGAACTTAAAACCGAAATTAAGCAACTCTTTAAGGGGCGTTGGAAAGATGCCATCTTATTATGTATTATTATTAGCTTATTAACGATTTTCGGGGTGATGGCCAATTATTCAGATCGCGTGTCGTCGGGCAGTTCCACGACTGACGACACGGCTTTTAAGCAGTTGGGGACCCTGACTGGTTCTGATATATCGTTGATTTTAGCTGTAATAGCTGGGTTTTTACTGGTTCAAGTTGGTGTCTGGCTGGTCGTTCAAATCTTTCGGATTGGGACGAGTTATGCGATGTTGGACTGGGTCCGACAACCAGAACGCCAGATCCATCCGGTCAGTGACTCAACGGTCGGGTTCACGAAACGTTATGGGTGGGCACTGGTCGGTCTGATTATTTATAAAACTGTGCTTATCTTCCTATGGAGCCTGCTATTGGTGGTTCCGGGTATTATTAAGGCGTACGCTTATTCACAGACTTTTTATGCGTATAAGGACTTGTTAGCTGCAACACCTGCTGGTCAAGCACGGCCACGCTATCGTGATGCGGTCACCCGTAGCCGGCAGTTGATGCACGGGCACAAGTGGCAGTTATTCGTGTTGCATTTAAGCTTTTTGGGCTGGGAACTTCTCAGTATCTTAACGGCTGGAATCGGCCAGTTATGGTTGGTACCATATATTTATGGTGTACTTGCCAACTATTATGATAATTTACAAGCAATTAATTAATGAACGTCGATATTAAAAATCGACACAAATAATATTGTTTCTTTTATTAAGCATTAAGACAAGCCCGCCAAAATATGGTAAACTGGCGGAAGCAAGAAAGGAAGTGCGATAGTTAATGCCTGAACAAAAACAGACGCGCATGTCACGCTTGAAAGCGCGAGAGGCTACGGGTGGCAAGCGGGGACGTAAGGCGAGTTCACAGGGATCCCATGCACCTAAGGAACCGAACGATCCAAAGAAACCGCAAGCACCTAAGTCACCGCAAAAAAAACATCACGTTTCGTTATGGCTATTGGCTTTAATCGTGATTGCGCTCGGTGGAACAGTCGTTTACTTTGTCAAAGCAGCTAGCAACCAAGACTTAGTCGAAACCACGAGTTCCTCAAGTAGCAGCAAGGCGCGCAAAAAATCATCTTCGAAGAAATCATCTAGCTCATCGAAGAAAAAGAAGAAGCATTCAAGCTCAAGTAGTGAAAGTACTAGCGAAACGACGGCTGCAAGTACGGATGCCGACACTAGCACAGATGGGACAGAAACGACGGGTGCGTATAGCAGTTCAACTGCCACTAATACGACCGCTGGCAATACGACAGCTAGTTCGCATAGCACGACGGCCAGTCATCAAACGACCACCAGTAGTGCCACCTCTCACAGTACTTCAACAGCTAGCAGCTCATCTAAGAGTGAGACGTCATCAACGAGTACTGAGAAGAGCAGCAGTAGCAGTCACTCCGGCTCGACATACGATAATTTAGATGACGCGAAGGACTATGGTGAAAACTCGATCAGTGGGAACTATAAGGTCACGACGGATAGTAATGGCTCGTACCACGTGTCAAAAGCTGATTAATTTTAATTGCAATCATGATGTTTGAGCTGGGCTTTTGCGACCGTTTTCGGTATAATAGCCTTAAAATGATTGTAAGAAGTGAGTGATAAAATTGAATCACAATTATGTGGAAGTTAAGTATCCAGCCATTTTTCGTGATGAAGGCACCTACTGGGATGTCCGTTTTCCAGACGTTCCTGCCGCCCAGACCTTTGGGGCGAGTGTCCAAGTTGCTGCGGACAATGCGGCGAACGCGTTGGCTATTGCGCTCTTTGAACAATCACTCCCGCCGGCGTCGGATCCGCAGTACTGGCGGTTGGCTTCAACGGAATTTGTTGTTTGGATCACGATGGCGGATGTCCAGTTTGGTCCGGGCGCTGATACACCGGAACCAATGAACTAATGCGTATAAAAGGTAAACGGGTCGGCACCTAATTGGTGTTTCGGACCCGTTTTCTTATTTCATGAAAGAAGTTGAGAAACCTTGCCAAACCAGCCACTAATCTTTGATACGGCCATTGCGAAGGATAAGCCAGAAAATATCCGGCACCCGCACAATGCCTGTCCTTTTTGCGATCCGGGCCAGTTGACTGATATTATCGCGCAAGATGCAGATCGTATCTGGCTGTTGAATAAATTTCCGACCTTGCAAGCTACCTGGCAAACGATCGTGATCGAGGCGGCCCGCCATGATGGCGATATTGCTACTTACTCATCCGCACAAAACCGCGCTGTCTTCGCGTTTGCTCTGAAGCACTGGCAAGCCACAATTGCGAGTGGTCGGTTCAAATCGGTGTTGTGCTATAAAAGTTTTGGCCCACACTCGGGTGGAAGTTTACGGCATCCACACATGCAAATCGTTGGTTTAATGGCCGCCGATGGTTACGCTAACGTGACAGCAGCCAATTTGACTGGGTATTCAGTGTTGGCGGTCGATCAGGTCCAAGTGACTGTTTCTGATCGGCCTATCATGGGATTTGTCGAAATCAACGTTGCTGCTCCAGCTACCGCGATTGCACCGTTAGCCGATGCTGTGCAACAGGTCGTCCAGTATACGCTAAATACGTATTTTCATGGGCAGTGTGATAGTTATAACCTATTTTTCTATCCGCGGGATGACCAGATTGTTGCCAAAGTGGTCCCACTATTTAATGTCTCACCATACTATATCGGCTATCGGCTGGCACAAGCAGATACGCCAAAGCGAATGCGCGCCATCGCTGAGGAAATTCGGCAACAGTTTGAACGATCGAATCTGGCTCACTCAAACTAGCTAATAGGCCGAACAGCCCCAAACGACGGAAAAGGCCCCCAGGAATCCTTTCGATTCTCGGGGGCCTTCACTTTACCGTTCACGTGCATGATTAATGGTGACACAATTGCGATTAGTATCTGGTTGCGGGGTGGTCAAAAACAACCGGTCAAGTCGTGGAGGAACATCTCTCAGCAGTAATGTCAGTGATTAGTTATGGTTTTCAATGCTGGACGGCCCTTCGCCGGGCATAGCCGTAAAGACTCAGCAAGGCGATCAATGTCAGCAGGCCACAGCTACCGAAAGTAACGGCAAACCCCACCCGTTGAATTAACCAGCCAATCAGAGGAAAAGCGCTGATCATCGCTAAACTAAAGACCATGCTGGCAACGCTCAGTAGGGTGGCCCGTTGCCCGTTTGGAATCAGCTGATTGTAGTAGTTGGAAAACAGTGGCTCAATCAGTGCCATCAAACTATTGATGACTAAATAGATGAGGACCAGTAGACCGATGGCGTGACTAAATGCGCTAAGTAGGGCCATAATCATGCTTAGGCAGAGCCCGTAAAGTAACTGATGTTGGGTTTGATGTCGCTGTAGCCAAGGTGTCAGTTGGATCGCCACAATATTGAGGGCCATACTCGCAATGAGGATCGTCGTGATTAGTCTCCCACTAAAGTGCTGAGCAGTCATCACTGTTTGAAAGTAATAGTAATAAGTTGTTCCGAGTGCCGAAAAGAGCGCGTCAAAGATCATTAAAAGCCGTAAACGACGTTGGGTCACTAACAGATGCGCGGCAGCACGAAGGATCGTTCGTAACGACGGTTGTGTTGAATGAGTCTTGGTCAACTGGCGCTGGGGAACGTGCAGCCCACTGATTGCCAGAATGGCAATGAGAGCTGCCGCTAAATAGACCCAGTACGTCACTGAAAGATGCTGGGGCATTAACCAGCCAGCCAACACGACACCCAACGTATCGGCCACTTCGATTGTCGTGTTGAGAATCGTCGTGACGCGTGGATAATGTTGCGTGGCCTGAGTATTGACGAGACTGTCATATTGTGCCGCTTCAATCGTACCAGACTGGAGATTATACGCCCAGGCTTGTAGGATGAATGCTAGGAGCAACCAGCCGAGACTGTGAGCCGTCAACATGATGAGGGCGTGTCCGATAGCCATCAGGCGGCTAATGATCAGGACAGGCCGATAACCAAAGCGGTCGGCGATAACGCCGGAGGGAACTTCCGAGAGAAAACTAGTCAGATGAAAAACACTTTCGCATAGCCCTATCTCAACGAGTGATAGGCCTTGTTGCTGTAAAAAGATCACCCAGAGGGTGTTGATACCAAAAAAAGCACAGGCCGCATAACCATAACTGAGGGTTAGGTTACGACGGGTAAGTGGTGATAACATGTTGGACTCCTTTAGCGGCCACGAGCGGACAAAAAAAGACGACCCATTGTCGTCAGCTGCTCGTGACTGCGCAATGGCTAGTGGTCATTCAACTTGGAAAAAGCGCAGACTGCGCCCCTGACATAACCATAACTGCAAAAATTGTGCGCTTAAGGTTAATCCAAGCTAAAAATTTAGCCAACACGTCATTCACCACTTTCTAATAATCTCATTTTCTTATCATAACAATACCATATCAATTTCTGACTGACAACTGGTACCGATAAGTTTGAATGCCTGATATTAGTTGTGATTGTGGTATGATGTTAAGTAAATGAACAAAAGTGGAGGAATAATCATGCAAAATTTGATTCCAGGAGACATGTTGGAAGTTAATCAAAAACTTAAGTGGGAATTAGACGCGGGAATGACTGCGGATGAAAGTAGCGTGATTAATGAAGCTGTGCTGGCGGGAACTCAGTACTTCGTCGATGAGGCCTTAGAAGGTAGTTACTGGACAGTTAAGTGGGCTGCAGATGGTCAGACTATCGAACTCTATGGGACAACTGGCACCGTCGTTGGCCGCATTAAACCGCTGTCTGCCACGTTAGAAAATGATTTTCGACAGGATTCACAAGGCTTATTTATCCGGATTGAAAAAGAGGTCGCAGTGATTGTTCGTGATAACTAAGCCGAATTGAGTAATGAGGTGATTAGCATGTTTGATCAAGATGAAGAACGGTTTGCAACGCTAGGGTTAGCCGCCAAGCTACCGAGCGCGGTGATTGATGGCATTTGGGATATTATTGATCAAAATCTAAAGGGAGTCGTTCGCCTGCCACGGGTCCTGCAATTTGCCCTGATCGCACGTAATGGGCAAGTCACCGTGGCCTTTGATGCGCAGCACGATGCCATCATGGAATTCGATTTACCAGTCAATTACCAACGGGAGTTTCCCGAGACGGTGGCAGTCTTAGACGATGGTCAGTATCAGACCATGATGTTGATGGACGAACTCTCCGTCTGAACGCAGCGATTATTCAATGAGCTGAATACGAGGAAACTCGTCACTTCAGGTCGGCGAATAATCGCTTTTTGATTGGTGGTCTTTAACTGGGCAGATGCGCCTTAAATTTGTATAATTAAATAGATGGTGTGAGGTGTGGTTTTGCGATGTCAGGTTCCGGTTGCTAATCAAGGAGGCCGCGTTGTTCACGTAATTCTCACACCGGGATCAGAGAAAGGTGTGTGTCTAATGGCGAAAACAGCAGCGTGCATTGTCGATCAACAACGTTACCAAGTTGTGGACGGTATGCGATTAGAAGAATTGGAAACTAGTTTGCGGCAAATGATTTTAAAAGATTTTCCGCAGGCCCATAATAGCAGTTTCATTTGTAGTGAGCATCTCGTACATTATCGCTTAGCAAAGATGGATGCGATGATCGAGAACGATTATCAACAAAATGATAAGGTCAATGCGCAATTATCTAAGATTCTCGCTAACCACACGTATCGGGTCGTCGATGTTAATAGCGAGCTGGAAAGTTCATTGACATTTGGTCAACGGGTCGCGGATGGGGTCGCACGGTTCGGGGGGAGCTGGGCGTTTATCATTTCGTTTGTCGTGGTGATGCTCGTGTGGATGTTGCTCAACGTCTTACCAATTTTTAGCCATCATTTTGACCCTTATCCCTTTATTTTATTAAATTTATTTTTAAGCATGGTCGCAGCAATCCAGGCACCATTGATCATGATGAGTCAGAATCGGGCAGCTGAGTATGATCGGCTACAAGCGGCCAATGATTTTAAAGTGAACTCGATGTCTGAAGAGGAGATTCGGGTCCTGCACTCGAAAGTCGATCATTTAATTCAACAAGATGAACCAAACATGCTTGAAATCCAGAAAATGCAAACACAAATGTTAGGTGAGATTCAAGCACAAGTCAATGAATTACGACGATTGCAACCGCGGCGACGTCGCAATCAAAGTTAAGGTGGCTGAGTGAGTAGTTAACCAAAAAAACTGAGCGCCTGGAATTTTCACATTCCGACGCTCAGTTTTTTGGTTAACCGTGACCGCACAACGGCATTCAACGGCACTCGTCAAGATTGCCAACGGTCAGTGGCACTATTTATATTTACTTTCTAAAGCACTCATCCAGTACCCCAGCGCGATTCCCACAGCAAGAGCTATGGCGCTGAATAGGTAGGTACTGAGTGTGGCATGCGCATATGAGATACTCTCAGCCGCATATGGATTCGGAATCAATATCAGCATGGTACTAGCCAGAACAATACCTAATATGAAATGGTAGACTCGGGAATGAAACTTCACTAATAGGTGATCCATCAACTTCGAGAACAACGCCATCGCCAGGATGCCACCGATGGCGATCGGTAAGTAGACGCCTACGATATCTAGTCTTTTAAAGCCCGTCAGCATGGGTGTGAAAAGGCCTAAAATAAGTAGCAAGTTGGAAGGACTCAGTCCCGGCACTAAGACGCCCAAGGCAATCAGCGCTCCCGCAACGATGAAACCACCAAAGTTAGCGGGCAAGGTCCCAAACAGCTCACTCATAAAGTAAAGTAGGCCGGCACTAATAATGAAGGTCCCGAAGAACCAAACTCCGTCGAGCCAGTCACGTGGCGCCCGACTAGTTGCAGTTTTCATCAGGGCTGGTAAGGTCCCGATGATGGCCCCTGCGAACCCCCAGAGAACGATCACCTGAGCGTGTGCAAGTAAGTATTCCAGCGGGGCGGAAAGCAGGGCAATCCCGACGATGCCTCCTAATCCGACGGGGACAAAGTACCAGAAGTCCCGTTTAAAGTTACGACGGAAGTGGGCCATAAAGCCCAACAGTCGCTCGTAAATACCGAGAATGGCGGCGAGAACCCCACCTGAGACGCCCGGTAAAATAAAACCGAGGGCGATGACGACGCCCTTGAAGAATCGTTTCCAGAAAGTATCAGTTGTTTTAGTTGGCATAAGTAAACTCCTTTAGCTCTAATGACTGGTATTCCAGTAATAATCAAAGTAATTAAAGATACCAGAAAAAATCCTGCATGGCAATTAAAACCCGTTTTTTACGGTTTCCTTCGGTGGCAAAAGTTGCACGGCAGATTATTTTATCATAAAATGAATGGACGTGAAAAAATCTGTATTTTTATGAAAATTATTATCAAATTGGATTAAAGGAAAGTTGAGGTCATATGGAAAATCAGCAACTTGCCCGTAAACTAAAACGCCGTCACGTGCAGATGATTGCGCTTGGTGGCGCGATTGGAACCGGGCTCTTTTTAGGCTCCGGTTCAGCAATCAAACAGGCGGGGCCGTCGATCTTGTTGGCTTATGCCATTGGCGGTTTCTTCTGTTACTTGATGATGCGAGCACTGGGCGAGCTATTATTGTCGGATACGCGTTTACATTCGTTTCTAGAATTCATTAATCGATATTTAGGTAAACGTTTCGAGTTTGCCATTGGGTGGACCTATTGGCTCTGCTGGATCAGTTTAGCTATGGCTGACTTGACTGCGAGTGGTATCTACATTCGTTACTGGTTTCCGTGGATCCCGCAGTGGGTGACACCCTTAATAATTATTTTGATTTTATTAGTATTCAATATGCTCTCCGTCAGTGCGTTTGGCGAATTAGAATATTGGTTTTCAATGATTAAAGTGGTGGCTATCATTGCTTTGATCGTGACGGGGGCTATCTTGATTGGTTCATCGGCCCATGTCGGTGGGCAAACGGTCTCGGTGACAAATTTGGTCAGTCACGGGGGCTTCTTCCCAACAGGCGTCCAGGGCTTCTTGATGTCGTTTTCGCTCGTTATCTTTGCGTTTACGGGCATCGAAATGGTCGGAATTACAGCTGGGGAAGCCGAAAACCCAGAAAAAGAATTACCACGGGCCATCAATAGCTTACCCATTCGAATCTCATTCTTCTACGTGGGCGCTTTGTTCGTGATCATGGCAATTTATCCTTGGAATCAGATCACGACCAGTCAGTCACCCTTTGTGCAAGTTTTCAGCGACGTTGGGATCAAAGCCGCGGCCAGCATTATCAACTTCGTGGTTCTGACCGCGGCGCTCTCGGCTTGTAATAGTGCCATCTTCAGTACGAGTCGAACACTATTTACACTTGCGCACGGTGACAACGCGCCGAAATGGATGGGAAAGGTCAATCGTTACAACGTTCCCGCCCGCTCATTGTTATTCTCATCATTGATCTTACTGGTGATCGTGGCGTTGAATTACGTGATTCCAAGTACCGTCTTCACGTTGATCTCTAACGTGGCAACAACCAACTTCATCATTGTTTGGTGTGCCTTGTTGGTGTGCCATTACGTTTACAAACGAACCACTGACAGTACGCATAATCCGTTTAAGCTGCCCCTGTTCCCTGTTTCCAACATCGCGACCTTGGCCTTCTTTATCGCGGTGACGGTCGTCTTGTGCTTTGATCAAGTCAACCGTTGGGCAGTCATCGGTTCAGTCGTTTGGTTCGTCATTTTATTAGTCATCGAACGAAGTATGCATCGCACCGTTTAAAAACGATAATTGTAATCACCGGTCATCAGTCTTGGTAAACCCAATTAGTTTACCAGCTAATGGCCGGCGATTTTTGTAAGGTGCAATAATCACCCCTAATAGTGCATTCTATTCTATAATTAAGTCAAACATCATGGACGTTGCTGACGACCACGTATCAGCCGTGACATGATTATTGGGGAGGGGAACAGTATGAATTATCGCAACTTGCTCGTATTACCACTTGCCGTCTTGTTGGTCGGCTGTTCATCACCAACACACCAGGATTCCAAGTCAACTAGTCAGACGACCACGAGTGCCAAGGCAACGGTTAGCAGCACCCAAAAGAAGGCTAAGGCTACCAGTAGTACTAGTAGTCGGCCTCAAACCGCAGCCACGCGCTCGTCTAGAACAGCGCGTGAGCGGGCCGCCAGCGCCGCTAACAAGTCGGTCACCCAGCCCACGGCTACGACCCGGCTGGCAGCATTGAATCAACAATTGACTAAGACGTTGGGAAAGCAGGCGCTCGTTCCACAAGTCGATGGGTTAACTAGTGGCAGTTCGAAGTTGAACATGCGCTATTCAGGTGACGCAGCCAATTACACCATCAATTATAGTGTGGGACAACAGGCCCAGCCATTCAACGCGGCGGCCGTGGTGGATGAAACGGCTTATGCGACTGTCACTAAGACGACCTATGCGACAACTAATGCCGCGGCCCAGCAGGTGGGTTATCGTGATAATAAATCCACAGCAGGGCTGCCAACCGTCGATCTCGGTCATCAAATCACCGCGCATATCGACGCGGGTGCTGGTCAACGATATATCATGTGGAATGAGGGCCGCTGGTCGTTGACCGTGCATGCGAACATGATGCACGAAGATGCGGGCGTCGCGTTAGCTAAACAGGCCGTCGCTACTTTCGAGCAGGTCTACTTACCAGCACCACAGTCGGTCGGCGCCATCACTTTTGACGCGATTTCGTCAGGCTCTGGACCTTTAGACCAAGTTATCCAATGGCAAGCTGGTAAAGTGGTTTATCAAGTCAAGGCTCAAGAGATGGCAACGGCTATCAAAATGGCTGCCAGTATGCAATAATCAATAACTAGTTTCTACGCTCGTTAAATTAAGCAGTGAGCTGATAAACAAAAGTAGCAGCGTAATCAGCCAGAGATGGCTAGTACACTGCTACTTTTGTTGGTTAGGCGTTATTTTCATCTCATTCGACTGCCAGCTGGTGAATCGCGACTATTGATCAGTCGGAGATTGGCGCAGTTGTTGTTCGATGGGCTGCGTCGCTTTTAAGATAAGTGCTTGGTCACTCAGCGAGATGATACGGTGGTGGGTGATCACGGCAGAATCAGTTAATGCTTGGTAAACAGCCGCTGCAACCACCCAACAAGTATCTGTGTCGTAATCACGCGCATGCAGTAAATCATAACCGTCACTCATATCTAGGTAGACTTGAAAGCCGATACCTAGCCGCGCCTGTAATCGTTTCGCATAACGTTGATAAAGCGCGCGATTGGCCTCAGGGTCGGGGGTCGGCCCGATAATCCGTTCACCGAGTTGTAAGTTTGGCACTAAGCGCACTTGCATGTCGGTGCCTCCTTTGCGTTGAAAATTATAATCCTATTTTAGTCTAATCCATTCATGAAATAAAGGCACTAATCAACCGCAGTTAAGGTGATTAGTGCCTTTATACGCATTCAGTTAAGCTACTAGACGTAATAGTAGCCACCCGGCAACGCCAATTAACAGGGCGTAACCCAGACCTGGTAGTAGTGTTTTACGTAAGATGGCGCCTTCTTGACCACTCAGGCCAACGACTGAGCTGACAGCAACGATATTATGGACACAGACCATATTGCCGGCTGCCGCACCGACGAGCTGGGCTGCCAAGATAATCGTGGGCTTCAAACTCGCATTGGCCGCAATATCAGCTTGAATTTGCGCAAAAGTCAGTGTCGAGACCGTGGTACTACCAGTTACGAACGCCCCTAATTGGCCTAGGAATGGTGCCATGATGACCCAAACACCAGCTAGATAGGTCGCGATAAACTTGGCGATATACATTGGCATGCTAGGTAGGTTGGCCTGATTCAAGCCAGAATTAGTGAAGACTTGAACCATGATCAGGGTAACACCGAGGGCAATTGCGGTGTTGCCCATCGAACGGATGACCGAATGGGCAGTTGGTAGTAAGGGTTTTAATGAACGGGCTTGTACTAGTAACCCAATGATGGCCGCTACCGCCAAGATTGTCCCTGGCGAATAGAGGAGTTCCCAATCAGAGTTGATTTGACTATAACCTAGAATGTGGGACCACGATAAGTTAGCATAACGGGTCAAAACCTGCTTGATCGGTGTCACGACCCGACTAGCGAGTAATAGCACAACGACCAGCAGGTAAGGAAACCAAGCGGTCATCAGGTTCATCGGACTAGGCGCAGGCGTCTGGGCTGCCATCCCGTTCGTCCGCCATGGCGTCAACTGGCTCGACTTTGGTAACAACCAGTGCAATCGGATCGTGATGATGGCAATAACCAGCGTTCCCAGCGGTGCGATGATTGAAACAAATTCATAACCCACTAGCCAAGCACTGAGGAGTGCCAGTAGACTGTAAACGAAACCGATCACTAACGCCCAAGGTAAGACGGAAAGCCAGCTTTTCAAGCGGTGTGCCTTAGGGCCAAACCACATGATGAGAATTAAAATGAGCACCGCTGGCATTAGCGCACCAACGAATAAATCGAGTTGCGTGATGCGCAGGCCAATCAAGTTCAAGACGGATGCTTTTTCGGTCACATTACTCAGTCCCACGGTCAATGGTGTTCCAACGGCGCCGAACGCTGCGGGGGTCGAGTCAGCCACTAAGGCCAAGATAACGGCCGCCATGGGTGAAAAGCCGAGTGCAATTAGTAATGGTGCAGTGACCATCGCTGGGGTCCCGAAGCCCGAGACACCTTCAATCAAGCCCCCAAATAGGAAGGCTACCAAAACGGTTTGTAGCCGCATGTCAGCAGACAAACTTTGAAAGCCCTGGTTAATCCGGTCGATTGCACCAGTGGCACGCAAACAGTTGAGCATGAGTAAGGCGCCAAATAAGATCCATAAGATGGGGAGGGCTTTATGAATCGCCTGTAAAATTGAGGCGGTGAGGACCGTTGGACTAATCTGCCAGAAAAAGTAGCCGGTAATAATCACCACCAGAGCGCTAATGGTCATTCCGCGGGTCGCGGATAAATTCAGTCCCCCGAGAAGAATCAGTGGCAGGATGATTGCAGCACTTGCAATAAAAATCATGGTCGTAAAGCCTCCTTAGATGGTGCCTAGTCGTTTGACTGTGCTCGTTTGAAATAATACTGACCGTAGAGCGTGACCAGCGTAACAATCAGAGAAATCGCCGTTAAGGGCCAAACCATCCCGACTAGATAAGTGTTCTTCAAAGCGGTTGAAGCTGGATTGAAGAAATTGAGCAAGTTTAATTGTCGAAAACTGCTAACAATTACTAAGAGGCCGAAGAAACACAGTTGACAAAGCAGGCCCCCATAAGTGGAAAAGCGATATTTATGAATAATTGCGAGATCTGGATCATCAACCTCAGTGGCATAAACGCTAGTATTAATGGCTGGGTTTTCAAAACCGACGTACAATGAGATCAGGAGCAAACCGGCAACGTATAAAACGGGTTGGGCCGTGGCAACTAACAAATGGCCGACAATCAGGCCACCGCGTGCAATCGTGGTGGCACGATGTAAGTCATGCTGTCCCAATAATAAATATAGTGGCCGGCCGGTCTCAAAGCCCAACAAATAGATGGCGAAGACCAGGTACATCCCCATTTTGCCAAAGACAAAGACACCGAAGAAACTATTAAACAGTAGGACAAAACTCAGTAAAAAGCCCCGATCAACGATCCGTAGTTTGTTAGCCGGCATGGCTTGCCAATCAGCAGCTAGTTCTAGATTTAGTAGAACAATGGCCACGACGATAATTCCTAATACGGCCGGTAGTGCGATTTGTAGGCTCGCCTTACGAAGCAACGTCAGTAAACCAATCGCAGCAAAGAAGACGATAAAAACCACAACGCGCCACGGCTTGACGGGACGTACTTGGGCCATTTCATGTTGATCGTAAAATGCGAGCGAAAACTGACTCAGCAAACGGCCAGCAGGCAACGCAATGATAAATAGTAGCGCCAGTAGGATAAAGGCAAGCCGGTAACCCCAGTTCAGCGCAAAATCTAGCACAAAGAGAATGCCGAGAACTAAGAAAATCAACCAGTAAATTTTCTTTAACTTAAAATCCGTCTGCGCGGACAAGTGTAACTTGATCGTCAAGTAATAGGGCCAGATGTTGGCGGATGTATATCCTAAGAATAGGGCCCCAGCCAGCACGGCCACGATGTTAGCCGTCAAACTGAACAACAAGCTACCAAACGCACCCAGCCAGAGGCAAATGAGCAAATAACTACTAGCCTTGAGGTTTAGGTGCTTAGTCCCAAAGACGCTCGCCGCCCGGGCCACGTAGAAGACCACGATCGCAGCTAAGTAATTCGCGTTGTGGGTCTGCTGATACTTAAAGAGAATTAGAACGTAGGGTAGGACAATACCGACGTTAGCCAAGAAGTTAAGCGTCGCGACAGAGAAGTCCAACCCAGAGTTTCGTAGACGAGTCAAAGATAATCACAACCATTTCGTTAGTTTTTCTAGGCCTAGTATACCAATTAATTAGAGCTAATGCTGACAAAAGGATATGTCGGCCGTAACATCGTTAGAATATAAATAGCCTGATGAGTTGCAAATAATATAATTATGTAACACGTTACTTTAACTTAATATCTAAACACCACAAAACAATCCAAAAACCGTTATCAATTGAATAACCGTCAAGAACAGTTCATAATAGTAGTAACCTTTATGCTAAAAATTACTATACCAAACTAGATTTAAGTCTAAAATACACCACATATCTTCGAGTAGCACCATCGCTGTGTCGTTATGTATACTGCAATTCGGCAAAAAATTAATAATTCTTTATTATTTGCCTCTTGTCGACAGGGTAGTACTTGTATTAAATTAGATATGTTATGGTAGTGAACGTACTATATTTGTAGGCTTTTTCTTAACGTAGCCATGTTTTATTTTAGGAATAGCGAATTATGTATCATACTATTCTTGTCTTGCTAGTGTTTGACTTAATAAGGACAAGTTCATAAAAAATCCATAATTCTCGTTTATAATTGTTTAATAATATGTACCATGAATGGAGTAATGTTGATATGATTTATGCTCAGATTTTAGCTGGCGGTAAGGGTACTCGCATGGGGAACGTCCCGATGCCTAAACAGTTTTTGACCTTAGCAGGCAAGCCAATTTTAATTCATACCGTTGAAAAGTTTGTACTGGAAAGTCGCTTTGATGCGATTTTAGTTGTTTGCCCTGCCGACTGGTTGAGTCACACACAGGATCTAATCAAAAAATACATCTCAGACGAACGAGTTCACGTGGTTACCGGTGGCTCTGAACGTAACGAAACTTTGATGAAAGGTATCGACTATATCCAAGAAAATTATGGTAGCCACGATGATGACATCGTCGTGACTCACGATGCCGTACGGCCTTTTATCACGCAACGTATCATCAATGATAATATTGAAGCGGCTTTAGAGCACCCAGCAGTTGATACGGTGGTGCCAGCTATTGATACGATTGTGCAAGGAACAGAAGGCAAAATCGACGATATCCCAGTGCGTTCAACTATGTATCAGGGGCAAACACCACAAAGTTTTAATATCAAAACACTAGTTGAATCTTACAACGCCTTAACTGATGCCCAAAAGGAAACTTTGTCAGATTCTTGCAAGATTTGCTTGTTAGCAGGTCAAGAAGTGACCTTAGTGCGGGGCGAAAACTATAATTTCAAGATTACAACGCCTTACGATTTAAGAGTTGCTTCTGCTTTAGTAGAAACGAGGGACTAATATGTTAAATCAAGTTTATCGCTTAGTAGATCCTCGTCAGTTTGAAGTGCAAACTGTTGCTGAAGAGATCACCAATAATGATATTATTGTGCGGCCACGCTTTTTATCCGTTTGTCATGCGGATACTCGTTACTTTACGGGTCAACGACCACAAGCGACCTTACGGCAGAAATTACCAATGGCGCTCATTCACGAAGGCGTTGGTGAAGTCGTCAAGGATCCTCAAGATAAATTTAAGCCAGGAACATTAGTGGCAATGGTACCAAATACTCCGTTTGAAACAGATCCCATCATTAAAGAGAACTATTTACCATCTTCTAAGTTCCGTTCCAGTGGTTATGATGGCTTCATGCAGGAGTATGTGAGTCTGCATCGGGACCGTGCGATTGTCGTACCAGATAACTTTGATCATCAAATGTCTGCTTTTATTGAAATGGTCTCAGTTGGTGTTCACGCGCTCACACAATTAGAAGGCGTCATGGATGCTGATCGTAAAGTCATTGGCATTTGGGGCGATGGTAATTTAGGATTTATTACCGCAACCCTTGTCAAGCAAATTTTTCCAGACAGCCAACTCATGATTTTTGGGCGCCATCAGTCTAAGCTCGATTATTTCTCATTTGCTGACAAAACCTATTTAGTTGATGATATTCCGAATGATTTAAAGGTCAGCCAAGCACTAGAATGTACTGGTGGCCGGGGGAGCGAATCAGCAATTGCTCAAATCATCCAGCATATCCGACCGATGGGGACGGCCATTTTGATGGGCGTCTCAGAAGATCCAGTTGGCATTGACACGCGTTCCGTGCTTGCAGAAGGCTTAACACTACGTGGCGTAAGCCGAAGTGGCCGCGCTGATTTTCAACGAGCTGTTGATATTTTGACGGATAGCCCCGTTACACGGGAACGGTTGCAGAACTTAGTGTGCTTCACTCGCAAGGTCAGCACAATCCAGGACATCACTGATTTCTTTGAAGGGGCCTTAACCAACTATTGGGGCAAGGCGGTGATGGAGTGGGACGTTTAAAGACGTTAAAGCTAACGCTATTACGCGCTAGCTTTAATCTTTTATACCAGCTTTTTTACTTTCTAGGTGGTCCTAGGAAGCATCGGGTTACTTTTGCAACGATGCGAAGTAACCAGTTAACTGATAATTTGAAGGCGCTACACGCCCAGTTCGAAAAAGATGGCCAGATGGATATTCGCGTTTTTTGTTATCATTATGACCGGACTTTTAAAAGTAAACTCGGATTTTTAGTGGCGTCAATACGGGCTTTACACATTATTGCTCGTTCCGAAATGCTGATTATTGATGATTATTTTTTTCCACTGTATGCTATTAATAAACATGCTAATAATCAGGTCGTCCAATTGTGGCACGCAATTGGGTCTTTAAAACGTTTTGGTTTAAGTTTACCAACGGCTTCACAAAGTGTGCTTAAACCACATACGAATTATGATTGGGTCTTTATTAATTCTGAAATTGATAAACCTGCTTATGTGGATGCCTTTGACGTCGATCCTGATCACGTGATTGCCAGTGGCGAACCGATGATGGACGAATTAATGCGCCAGCACCCTGAAACACACTCGGGTAATAAACGCATGCTATATTCGCCCACTTACCGACCAGGTATGCATGGTGAGGCACAGGTTCTGGCCTATGTCCGTGAATTTGTGAATGCCAGTCAACAACTACAGGAGCCTTGGGATATTTATATTTCATTACATCCGTACCTTAAGTTACCAAATTGGCATTTACCATCGCATGTACATGTTTTTCAGGATGCGACTCGTGTTAAGCAAATTATGCCAACAATGGACTTGTTTATTACGGATTACTCGTCATTATCACTTAATTTCAGTTACTTTGAACGTCCAATTTTACTCTATACACCTGATTATCAAAATTATATTAAGACGTGTGGTTTTTATGTTGATTACTATCAATATTTGGGTGCACCACATTTTGATCGAGCTCCAGCAATCATGACGTTTATTAATCATGACCTGGAAAAGCTCGACCTTGATTATGTCCATGATTTGAAAGCAAAGACTTTTCCGCATCAAGATGGAAATAACGCACAACGAGTATTTCAGTTTTTGATGAAACAACTCTAAATATTTAGTAGGGAGCGCATAATTTATGTTACAACGATTAAAACGGATTGCGCGGCGTGTCGTCTATGGACGGCGGGCACCAGTTAGCGATACGCAAGAATTAACGGAACCGACCGGGCCGCAAAGTGATGCGCTTGAATTTATGAACTCGCAACGAATCGCCAAGAATGCCGAATCATTGATCAAACGACAAGTGACTAAACTTGATTTTAATAGTTCTTACTTAGTTATTGAAGGTTCAGCATGGTTTGAAAAGTATCCTGAAAAAGATGCCGAGCGGATTATTAAGAGTTTGATTCTAATTAACGATCAGGCCGAAGAAATTGAAATTCCGTTGGTTAATACGACTGTTGAACGGCCCGGATTTCCAGCTTCTGGTTATCATGGTGACGTTAACTTTTCAACGATTTCTGATGGAAAGCCACTAATACCTGGTACTTATGAAATTAAATTACAACTGCAACAGTATTTAGGCAATGGTTGGCTAATTCGGCGGACTTCAATTGGACAAATCGTTGATACCCATCAGGATTTGAACTATACCACTAAAATGACGAGTTATTCGGCCAAGAGTAATAAATCATACAGCTTAATTTTCCGCTATAGCTTAGCTTCACAAGCATTGAAGGTCACTTCATACAAACTGAGTGATGTTAACCCGCTTGAAAATGAATTTACCGAAGACGTCGGCTTAGATAGTGCGGCGATGCGTGCCATTAAACGCCGGGCGCTAAAACTCTGGTATCGGTGGTACTGCCTTCAACCGATTCATAAGAAACAAATTTCATTTGTTTCCGATAGCCGGGTGACGATCTCCGGTAATTTCGAGTTTATTTATCAGGAATTAAAACGTCGCAATACTGATTTTAAGATTTCATTCTATTTGAAGCCAAGTATTAAAACCAAAAAATCCTGGAAAGAGGTTCGAACGTTAGCTAAAGCGTTGGCTACTAGTCGTTATGTGATTTTAGATGACTTTTACCCACTAGTTTACCCATTGCATATCCGGGAAAATGCGGATTTGATTCAGGTATGGCATGCGGTCGGTGCCTTTAAAACGTTTGGTTACAGCCGACTCGGGATGCCTGGTGGTCCTAAGATTCAATCACTGAACCATCGTAATTACACCAAAGCCTTGGTTTCTTCGCATAACATTGCGGATAAGTACGCGGAAGGGTTTGGGATTGCTCCAGATAAGATTCAGCCGCTGGGGATACCACGGACGGATATCTTTTTCGATGAACCTAAGAAACAGGCGATTCGAGAGCGACTAGCGCATGACCTGCCATTCATCAAGGGCAAAAAAGTCATTCTCTTTGCCCCAACGTTCCGTGGCAATGGCCAGCAATCAGCATACTATCCATTTGAAATGTTGAATTTTAGAGCAATCTACGAAGCATTACACGAAGATTACGTCTTTTTACTGAAGATTCATCCGTTTGTGCAAAACAAACCAACGTTACCATATGAATATTCGGACTTCTATTACGATGTTTCTGATTATCGTGAGATCAACGATTTATTACTCGTTGCTGACCAATTAATCACTGACTACTCATCAGTTTGTTTCGAATACGCACTACTGAACCGGCCAATGATTTTCTTTGCGCCGGACTTAGCGGATTACATGCAATCCCGGAGCTTTTACTTCAACTACTTTGATTTTATTCCTGGTAGTTTAGCGGAAAACACGGGTGAGTTGATCAGCCAGTTGCAACATCCACAAGTTGACCAAGCTAAATTGGACGGCTTTGTGAACTTCTTCTTTGATGATCTAGATGGTAAGTCTACAGCTCGTTTCGTGGATGCACTTGAAAATGACTTCGAGGATCCGAACGCAGCTGAGTTAGAAAATAACGACGGTCTCGCCATTAGTGAAGATGGTAAGATTATCCCTGATTGGGGTAAAAAGGCTAAATAATATGTTAAGATAAAGCAGTCAGTCACATCATCAGCGCATTTACAGCGTTGATTGTGTGACCGACTGTTTTTGCTAGGAATCTATAGGAGGAATTGATCATGTCACAAATTACGACACGGCGGCTCACCACTGCTGACGTGAACAAACTACAACAAATCAGTATTGAAACCTTTAAGGACACGTTTGGTGCACAAAACACCTCTGAAAATATGGCCGCATACTTACAAGATGCATATAACTTGCCCAAGTTAACCCATGAATTAGCGGAACCCGAATCACAATTTTATTTTGTTGAACGAGCCGGTGAATCATTAGGATACTTGAAATTAAACACCGGTGCGGCACAATCAGAAGCAATGGGTCCAGACACTTTAGAAGTTGAACGAATCTATATCCGAAAAGCTTTCCAACACCAAGGGCTCGGTAATCAATTTATGCAACAAGCGATTCAAATTGCTAAAGCTAATCACAAGCATAAAGTTTGGCTTGGCGTTTGGGAACATAACGAACCGGCAAAGGACTTCTATGCGAAATGGGGCTTTGAACAATTCAGTGCTCACGATTTTGTGATGGGTGACGATCGCCAAACCGATTTACTCATGATTAAGTCGCTGACTCAGGACTAGATCGGAAGTCGCTGCCTAATTGACGACACCACCCAAGCAGCTTGTTCTTGAAAATTAAAAATTGTCCGAAGTTCGTGGCTGTGCCATTAAAAATCGAACTACCCCTTGTTTTTGTTAAGAAAGGGGCTTATACTATTAATCAATCGCACACGATTGAAAGGGGCATCTGCATGACACTAGAAATTGACCTAGCAAATCAACTTTGTTTTAGCATATACAATGCCAATCGGTTATTTAACAAATTTTATGTCGAAACATTAACGCCATTCAAGCTGACTTACGCACAATATCTCGTACTAATGGCATTGTGGGAACGCGACGATCAGTCACTACACGAATTGGGTCAAGTTCTGCGTTTAAGTAGCAACACTCTGACACCACTTTTGCGGCGTATGGAAGACGCCGGGTGGTTGCAACGGGAGCGCCCAGCAACGGATCGGCGTCAATTGGTTATTCATCTCACAACTCAAGGCAAGCAACAACAAGCACCAATCGAAGCCGCGATTGCAACTTGTATCAGTCGCTACCATCTGACCATCGATGAATATCAGCAGGCTTTGGCCTTGAACCAGAAGATCATTACCGCATTATCACAAGATTTGGCCTAGATGGGCCTTTTTATTGGCTATTTCAATCGTGCACGACTGAATTATAAATTTAGGAGGAATCTTTAATGGCAGATTATGACACAATTTTTATCGGTAGCGGTCACGCGACGTGGCACGCTGCAGTGACCCTTGCACGTGCGCAACAAAAGGTAGCAATCATTGAAGAGGATACAATCGCCGGGACATGCACTAACTTTGGTTGTGATGCTAAGATTTTGTTAGACGGCCCCTTCGAGCTGACCGAACAGCTCAAACAATACCAGGGGATTGGTGTCAACACAACGCCCAGTATCGATTGGTCACAATTGATGGCATATAAGCAGCAAGTCATTCAACCCTTATCGGTACAAATGACGGCCGTATTCAAGCAATTAGGGATTAAGATTATTACAGGACATGGCGAACTGACTGATACGCACACTGTTAAAGTGGCCGGCAGCACGTATACGGCGGATACCATCGTTGTCGGGACCGGACAGCGCCCAGCCAAATTAGCTATTCCGGGCGCTGATCTAATGCATGATAGTCGTGATTTTCTTGACCTACCAACCATGCCCAAGCGGTTGACCTTGATTGGTGCCGGAATTATCTCGTTAGAATTTGCCAACATGGCTGTGTTACTAGGATCTGAAGTGCATATTATTGAGTTTGCCGACCGGGCACTACCTGCATTTTATTCAGAGCACGTTGAAAAAATGATTGCACATTTACAGGCAGCCGGGGTACACTTCCACTTTGGTGAAGCCCTTAGCCAAGTGACTAAAAGCGCCACGGGATTATTGGCAACCACTAAGAACGGCCTGACCATTGAGAGTGATGACATCATCACAGCTACTGGTCGGATTCCAAACATCGAACACTTAGGGTTAACGAAAGTTGGCATTAAGACCGATCGGCACGGCATTATCGTCGACGACCATTTGCAGACAAATATTCCCAACATTTACGCTAGCGGTGATGTCATCAGCAAGACTTTGCCGAAGTTAACACCGACCGCGACCTTTGAGTCTAACTACATTGCCGGCCAATTGCTTGGAAGTACGGCCGCGATTGATTATCCGGTCATTCCATCGGTCGTCTTTACGTTACCAAGAATCGCACAAGTCGGTATCCCTGTCGAAGCCGCCAAGTTTGATACTGAACACTTTCACGTTCAAGCACTACCATACGGTAAACTGTTAGCCTTTCAGTATCAAAACGAGGTCGATGCTGATCTACAACTGGTCTTTGACCAAGAGAATTACCTTGTTGGCGCCTCCATCTATGGTAATGGCGCACCAGACTTGATTAACTTACTGACCATGATTATTACTGATCACGTCTCAGCCAACACGTTAAGTCAGAAGATTTTTGCCTTTCCGAGTGCTTCAGTGGGTATCATTGATATGTTGACACCACTTTTACACCATGACTAGTTTTAAACCAACTGACCAATTTAAAAGATACTGTGTAGGCGTCGCCTATACAGTATCTTTTTGCCGTTCGAGACTAACTCACCGATAGTTCATGCCTAGGGCCCCTAATAATTTGACAAGCAGGATAATGGCCCCACCGAGCGTCCAAATGAAGACGCCCCAGCTTAACCAACTGGCCTGAACAAATAAACTGATCAAAATGAACCAATTCATCCCAAAGAGCCACCAACTGAGTGTGCCTTTCAGAATCATTGACCATACAAAGGGTGTCGCATACCGATTTAGCAGGATAATCACAAGCAATAGGGCCGGAATGAGCATACTTTCAAACATTGCCAAATAATGGTACGGATCGCTCGTATAAGCGATTGCCCCCAATAAACCATAGTGATTTGGTATCGTCGTTAAAAGGGCTGCTTGCCCAATATAAACGATGATTGGTTGGCCAATCAACAGTGCGAGTAATCCCCAAGTTATCTTTTTCATCAGTCTACGCCGTCCTTATTGTTTAATAACACTATCTTACCAATCTACATAGGCGCCTAACTACCGAATAATTGTAAACTTCTCGTGAAAAAGACGTAAAGAATGAGCATGATTCGTTCACTATGTTTTCATAACATAAATAATAGGCATTTTAAAAAAGTATGCGTATAATACCTTCTTAATAAGTTTCTATGGGGGAGTTATGATGATAATAGTTCGAGTTGCAATTACGATTTCAGTCGTTTTTTACTTGTATTTTATTATTAATTTATTGTTGATCAATCACTATCGGGAGCCCATTCAAAGCTATGAAAAAGGGCCCACACCCTATGAATTATTTTTGGTCATTCCGGTACTCAATGAAGAACACGTGATCTCGCGCACGATTACGCAACTTACTGAATCACTCGAACAATTACCGCCAACCGTTCACGCCCAGATCATTGCCGTCGATGACGATTCGACTGATCACAGTCTACTGTTGTTAACTCAGTCATCGTCGCGCTTCTTACAAATTCTACACCGCACGGGTAACCAGCGTGCTGGTAAAGGGGCCGTCCTCAACACTGCTGTCCAGTATATTCATAAGACGTTAGCACTAAAATCTGATCCGCAACGAACAATCGTGGGGGTCCTAGATGCAGACGCATTCATGAATACTGCTGACTTGACACGGGTGCTGGCGCACTTTGAACAAGAACCACAGTTGGCGATGATCCAAACTAGTGTGAACATTTATAATCAGCCCAACTGGCTGACCAAGATGCAAAATTTTGAGTTTATGGGCGTTAACAATGCCACTCAACAGCTACGCAACCGTCTTGGTCAGGGGATCGCGTCGGGTAATGGTCAGTTTGTCCGGCTAGATTTAGCGTTGCAAAACCCATGGGGGAATAGCTTACTTGAGGATCTCGAATTTACTTTGCGGACTTGGCTGTTAGGTGGTACCCGAACAGCTTTTGATCATACATTAGTTGTCCAGCAAGAAGCTGTTGAACAATTACGACCGTTTTTTCGCCAACGGGTACGCTGGTGTCAGGGTGCCGTTCAATGTATGCGTTATCTACCAGCACTTTGGCGTTCGGGACGTCTGAACCATTTTCAAAAATTGGACACGACCTTTTGGATTTTGATGCCTATCAGTGGTTGTATCGTGCCACTGACCAGTCTAATCACGTTAGTCGTGCTTGTGAGCCGTAGCCTACAACATTGGCAAGTTGGGTGGCATCACTTGGCTATCGGGACATTACTAGTGATCGCTTTTTCGGCTTGTTTGGTATTAGCAGCACTGTATCAACGCAACTGTGCCGTCGTGAAACAACCCGTTGGATTCATGAATGCCCTCAAACAAAGTTTAAGCTTTCAGGCATTCTTATTGATCATTAGCCTGACGCCATACGTCGCCATTTATCGGCAGTTACGCGGTCAAACAGCGTGGGCTAAAACGCGCCATGGTGTTACGACCCGCGTTGCAAAATATCCAGATACTGGCTTAAAACGCTCATATTAAGATGAAGGTGCATGCCGATGAAGTGGTGCTATAAGATATTTCAAATTACCGTTCTCACGATTGCAGCTGCCTTACTCGGGTGGATGATTGTCGCCAACTGGCAAGTCAACCTGAAATTACACCTCGCAATCAGTGCTTGGATAGGCGCTGGTTTATTCGTATTGTTCATTAGTGCCACGATTGGCCTTGGCAGCTGGTGGTTGAGCCGCCACCAAACTAGCTGGTTAGTTGCAGCACTGATGGGGTTAACTATCTTAAAATTTCCACTAGTTGCAGGGTTAAAGATCGACCCGACCTCAGATTTCTGGAATTACCATACACTAGCCGCGTTTAGTGCCCAAGGATTCACCTGGACCCAACTGTTACACCATGGTATCGTTGGCAATTACGTCGTTTTTCCGCACGCTTTAAATATCGCGAACGGCTACAGTTTAGTCGCGGCTTTTGGCGGGGCCAACTTTTTTGTCAGCCAACTAATCAATATTGGGTGTACTTTAGTCGATATGGTCTTAATTTACTGGCTAGTCGCACGGTGGCTCTCACGACAATTAGGCATCATGGCTGCCCTCATTTTTTACTGGATTCCAGCTTATTGGCTGTACGGCACGCTCTTAAATGGTGGTGAACCGTTCTTTTTCACCAGCGTCCTGCTCATGATGTATGCGCTGACGCGGGCATTAGTCCCACTCACGACGACCACAATCACGGATCGACGACTATACCTAGCGTTAGCGATCGTGATGACTGTCGTGGCCAATATGCTGAGGCCAATCATGGGCGTCTGGCTAATTGCACTGGGTTTGATGAGTTTGTGTGTCCTGCTTAAATCTCACCACCTTTACCGCGTTCAAGTACGTCAGCTCCTCATATACAGTGCGGTCGTGTTAGGACTCATGTTCACAGCGACTAATCTCGACAGCTGGTTATATGGCTTTAAGGTTGCGCCAGCCCAAGTTGAAACTTTATACAGCCTGGCTACGGGGACAGATGTTAAAAGTCACGGGACCTATAGCCCGGCACTACAAGCTACCGTCAGCCACGAATTACGGGTGGCGCCCACGTTGACGCAAGCCTATCCGCGAATCACACGAACGATGGCGAGGACTTTGCAGACTAATCTCAAACAAATCAAGCCACAGTTGGGGTCATTTGTTAATGAAAAAATGCAGGGCTTTATTCGTGAGGATTATGGCTATGATTGGAGCTTATATAACTTAAGCCATCATCCCGGTTTGCTTAACCGCCACTGGTTTTATTTAGCCCCTATATTGATTACAAGTGCGACGGTTTATTGGCAGGCAATGCTGGTGATTGCGTTATTCAGTGTTTTAATGGGGCTGGGACTGCTATGGCATCAACACTATCTTAACCACTATTTGCTAATGGCAGCGCTTTTGTTAGACGGTTTCACCTTAAGCGCTTTACCATTAGAAGTACAGGGCCGCTATCATATTATCTTGTACTTACCAATCCTTATGTTGATGACTTGCGGGATCGCGGGGGCCAAGCTCTGGCGGCGTCAAATCAAGCAGAGTTGAGTAACAGTGGCAATTTCAAGATCAATACCCAAATGAATCGCTAGCGTTCGAAGCTCACTGAATGAAAATTAAACTGATGATATAAAAAAGATTATTGCTGACAGTAGTGACTGTTACTTCAGTAATAATCTTTTTATAATGTTTAAAAGGGGACAGATCGTCTAATTTGTACTATCAAATTATTGTGGCTACGGTCATAGTTAATAGCTGGCACTGCCAGTATCGTTAGCAAATACCACGGATCAATTGACTTTAATGGCCCGTAATCCCCATTTACTAATGCCGATTGGGTGCTCGTCAAGGTGCCAGGACAGCCCGGTGATGACCACTAAATGATTGATTGCTCTTCGCCAACATGTCATGGCAACGGGTTTCAAGCTAGGGCGACAGTCAGTACTATGGGCGATGGATGACGCTGTTAGTGGCTGGGGGGCGGTTCGGCGTAAAATTACGCGGGCTAGCAAAATCATTGCTATGAGCCGTCATGTCAATCCGCCAGGCTTCAGCCAAAACGTGCGTTGCAATGGATATTGTCGTCAAAACCATTGAATTGCCCAATTGATCCGATAAAACTGGTGCTGAAGCGGTTTTAGAATGCGTTGAAATGGAATAGGCTTAAGAGTAGGGCGACCGGGTGCTATTTTTGGCCGGGTAGGGGTTGTCACAAAAGGTTGAAATGAACTCCAACGGCCCATTTGCGTAATATCGGTTTGCATGATGACATTGCGTTCGTGACAACTTGCTGCAAATTACACAATTTTATTAGCCGTGGTATTGAAAGAACCCATCACCCCGGTAAATTATTCACCAAACTTTTGATCTAGCACATGTCCAACAAACATATGAGGCCATGGCGAATTATTGTTCGTAGTCTGCAATAATTGTTGACACTAAATTGAATGGCACAATCAGCTTTAATAAATACGCTTAATTTTAGGACTAATGGTCTGAAAATTAACAAGTTGTCAAGCCACAATTCTGACTAATAATCGCCAAAAAACAGTTGAAAGCTAGGCTAGTTGCCGCTAATTACCTGGGCTTCATGCAACCGCAGGTACTCAAGGATGCCACTCACATTTATGGTGTTCAGCCCGCGGCCTCTAATATAAATTACGGTAGACTGATGTGGTTGTCGACAAGATAAATTAGTATTACAGACTGGTCTAAATTACACATCTTTAACATTTTTGAACGTGGCTGATGATTCAGTTAAGCGCGTGATTGAACACTGTCCTGATACGGTTTTTGGCGTTTCTGGTCCATGGCAAATCATGTCTTTTGAAAAAATAAGGCTGTCGTTAGCAAACCATCGATTCAATAAATATGAGCAATAACATCATTAACACAGTCAAAAGCTATTTCATGATGCATGGTGGCCACCTTATGAACCATAATCATATATTCACGGTAAGTCACATCAATAATATGATTCAGTGAGTTCAGTAGATTTTATAAAAATGTGCCATAAATTAATTTGCCACCCAAAAATTATCGCTGTACTAGCAGTAAACTTGATGACAATTCACGCGATAAAAGCGGTTTGTTGTGATTATGATGGTTTATGTGTGGATTATGGGTAAATCTAGCTAGGGGGCTTTTTTTACATTTTCTAGTTTACATAATATATATTATACAAAGTAGAATTAAAAACAAAATTGCTCCCCCACGACCTGATTTAGGTCCCCTTCAGAATTTTTCAAGACGTCCGCTTAACTTAAATTATTTTTTATGATTCACAAACATCAACACTAAAATTAGTCGATTGAATTTCAACCGAGCATTTTTCGTTAATTCGGATCAACTTATCTGAATCACTAAAAGTTCAAATGTTTTCAGACTCCTAAATCCAATTATCACTAGTTTGCATGCACGCTCATGATTTGCTGATAACTAACATCGATTTTACGGTTTATTTAAGGGACAACTCTTCAACTAATAAACGAACACGCGCTTAGAACGCGTCTCTCAGCATCGGTCAAATCGCTTGTTTTTGTTGTAAATTTATGTTTTAGTTAAAGTAAGAATTCTAACCCAGAAAGGATGTCCTACTATCAATGACCGCTAAATTTCCGTATGCTAAAAGCTTTCTCGCCTCATTAGAAACTGCTGGCAAGCAAGCTAGTACGATTGAGCAATATGAATTAACCTTGGCTGACTTTTTCAACTATGAGCAGCATTTCAATGAGACCTTTGCTAAGGATCAATTACTAGCAGATTTAACTGAGAATGATATTCAAGCTTACTTGGCAATGCTCCGTGAACAACGCCAATTCAAAACATCGACACTGAACAAATGTCTGTCGAATCTAAACGGCTACTTTAGCTATTTATTTTCACACCGAATTATTACAACTTTACCAACCTTTACAATTAAAGGGCAACCCTTGACCAATCGTCAACAAACAACGACCTGGCCAGAGCAATTAGCGGCATGGTTAGCAATGGATGATCTGCATCCATACACCCGCTTATTCTTGTTACTAACGACCAAGGGTTATACTGCCACGGAGATGCTATCCCCAGGGTTTTATCAGCAGTTGAATGCAATTACCTTTACAGCAGTAGAACAGGCTTTTCTGGTTAAACTACGGGCCTATTTGCAGCCATTACAGACTCAAAGTGGTAGTTCGGACCTTTTTTTAAAGCAGCGTCAACGCGGAACCGACCCACATCTCACCCTCGCGGCATTGCATAAATACTTGGCGGGTGATAGTCAACGTTTAGGTGTGCCATTAAAGCCGGTTGCATTGCGCCAGGACTTCATGCTGTGGTTTCTCAATCAACACCGGACGACCGAACCGACTGAGATCATGCAACAACTACTTTTAGATGAAACCAGCCTCGAATATTACCAAAACTTGCTACGACAACGTGATTTGCGAACTTTAAAAGCCACTAAAACCGACTAAGTGACACTGATGGGCTAACTGCTACAGTTAGCTTTTTTAGTTAAAGTAACTTTACGTTGTTGCACGATCTTTACATAACTTTACAAACACGTCACAAGCATTACGTGGAATTTGCTAGTTAATTAAGAAGCCTTAAAACGCCTATACAACGCGCCTTTTTGCAGTTAAACTAGTTTTATTGAATTTAACTAAAGTATTGAAAGGATGATTTGATGACATTCTATCGTTGGTTAGAACCGTTTATTGAACAAAATGGTCCGTTCGCGCCAGCCGCTTGTTATGCGCACTCAGATTTTGATTTTCCTTTGACTAGTAATGTTCATGAATTATCTGATTATATTACTTACTTAAATATTCGTGACTCAGTCAAAAAATCATTTTATTCAGCATTGGACGCGTACCAAGCAAGTTAACAATCATAATTGAACTCAAAAACCAACCTACTAGCCCAGCGACGATTGCTGTGGTTGCAGGTTGGTTTATTCGTGTTTTTAGCCTTATTTTTATCGAGATGAGACTCAAACGATACGAAGATCGCAAATCTGAGCCATTTTCAACGCTTAATCACCATCTAGCTTATTGCCAATGTTGCTTAATAAACGCCTCACGACCACCCATTTCTTCGATTTGATAACGGAATGGATTGCGTCGATAAAAGTCTTGGTGCTCGGCTTCTGCGGGATAAAATGGCTTCGCATCTTCAATGGTTGTCACAATCGGCTCAGCAAACTTACCGCTAGCCGCAAGTGCATCTCTTGAAGCAGTTGCAGTTCGACGTTGAGCTTCACTATTAACAAAAATTACCGGTCGATAACTGTCACCACGGTCCTGAAATTGGCCAGAAGCATCGGTTGGATCAGTCTGACGCCAGTAAATTTCGACCAAGTCAGCATAACTGATTACATCTGGGTCAAAAGTGATTTTAACCGCTTCAGTATGCCCAGTCGTGTGGCTGGCAACTTGTTCATACGTCGGATTAGCGACGGTACCACCAGTGTAACCTGAAATGACTGACTTGATCCCGGGCTGTTGATCAAACGGTTTGACCATGCACCAGAAACAGCCACCAGCAAATATTGCAGTCTCTGTCATCTAAATTCCTCCCGTTTATTAACTCAATTATTTAAATAAACTCTGATACTGACCATAACCAGCCTTTTCAAGGTCGGCAACTGGAATGAACTTCAGTGCTGCTGAATTAATACAATAACGAAGCCCGCCGCGATCTCGTGGCCCATCTGGAAAGACGTGACCTAAATGTGAGTTTGCTTGTGTGCTAGTCACTTCTGTTCGATGCATGCCAAACGACTCGTCACGGTGTTCGTTAAGATTAGTCTGATCGATTGGTTTAGTGAAGGATGGCCACCCACAACCCGCATCATATTTGTCACGCGAGCTAAAGAGTGCTTGACCACTAACTACATCAACGTAAATACCTTCCTGGTAAAAGTTATCATACTCACCGCTAAATGGCCGTTCGGTCGCTGCCTCTTGAGTAACGGCGTATTGTTCAGGCGTTAGACGCTGTCGTAATTCACCCTGCTGTTTATCCATTACTATCAGTCCTTCCATAATTGAGTTGTGTACAATCTAATTACAGTATTTATCATACCCCAATCTAGCTAGAATGCAAAAAAGAAGCTCCAACAAGTGGTAGCTTCTTTTTAAATTAATCTGTAAATTAAGCGTTGAAGGCGTCCGTTAATTGAGGGACAACTTGCTTCTTACGTGAAACGACACCTGGTAAGCTTAACCGGTTGTTAGCAATCGTCTTACCAAAGGCTTTTTCAACAGGTTCCGTTGGGTTACCAACGACTAATAATTCCGAGTTACTATCTAAGATATTAGTAGCCAAGATTAAGAATAAATCATAGCCGTCACTCGCATTTTCGTCTTTTGCAGCAGCTTCTAAAGCAGCTTGACGCTTGAAAACATCATCCAAGTCAACTGTATTGATTTGCGCAACGCGCACGGTCTTGCCAGCCATTTCAAATGACTTCGCATCGGCATCGATTAATTCCTTTTCAGTCTTGCTGTCAAGGTTAGTGCCCGCTTTAAGCATTGCTAAACCATACGTTTCATAATCAATATCAGCAATTTTAGCTAAGTCTTTAACAACTGCCACGTCAGTTTCCGTTGTGGTTGGGGACTTTAAGAGTAATGTATCTGAAATGATTGCAGATAACATTAATCCAGCTAACTTGGCTGGAATTTCAATGTCATTTTCTTTGAACAACTTGTAAATGACAGTGCTGCAGCAACCAAGTGGTTCAGCCCGGTAGAATAATGGTTGGGCCGTGTCAAAACCAGCAATTCGATGATGATCAACCACGTGACTAACAGTTACGTCAGCAATGTCACTCACACTTTGTTGAGGTTCGTTATGATCAACAAGCATAACACTGTCAACTTCATCACTGGCCTTAGTAATCACCCGTAGTGCTGGTTCATCGAAGTAATCCAAAACAAATTGAGTTTCTTCGTTGGGTTCGCCTAATGCAACTGCTTCAGTGTCCGCTCCCATCTTATTTTCGTAGTATGAGAACGCCTTAGCCGCCACGATTGCGTCGGTATCAGGATTTTGATGTCCAAAAACTAATTCCTTACTCATTAGCACAAAACTCCCTTAAAACTTATTTTTGATTAATCTTTTGTAACCGTGAAATATAATCTTCGGTCCGTAAGTAGGCATCAAATTCATCAAGGAAATTCTTGATTCGCGGAATTTGGTCCTTATCTTTACGGAAGACAAAATTTAAGTCAAACTTGATGGCTGGTTCAAATGACAACGTGTGGAGCTTATCAGTTGCCGGATTAGCCACCATAAATGAATTTGGCAACGCCGTGTTAGTATTAGTTGCTGCCACAAAGCGATAAATCTGTTGTGGCGTCGTAAACCGTGCGACTGCCGTTGGCAAATCAGCCAACTGGTTCTTATAAGATTCCTTAACCACTTGATCCAAGTAATAGTTTTCAGGATACGTCACCCATGGATTGAGCGTCGTATCTTTGAACTTGATGCGCTTCTTCTTCGCTAACTTCTCGTCACCCGAAATGAATAGCAATTCGTCTTGGATAATCTTCTTAGACTGGTATGGCTTCCAGTTCTTGATACTTTCATCAGGTAGGTACATGACTGCCAAATCAATCCGATTATTTTCTAATCGTTCCCAAATCTCTTTACGCGTCAGCATGTGCAACGAAATAATAACATTTGGATTGGCCTCGTAATACTTAATGGCAAAATCCTCAAATACATGGTCTTCAATTGAAGCTAGCACGCCAATATTGATTGTTCCTTGAGTAGCACTAGTTGTCTGCTGGATTTCATCAGTTGCCTTGTTCAATACACTATAAATACTGTGGGTTGCGTTAAGCATTGTGTAACCGGCGTCAGAGAGACGTAACTTTTTCCCAACGGAATAAAATAAAGGGGCACCAACGGTACGCTCTAGTTTTTTGATCTGTTGGGTCAATGCTGGTTGCGTAATTCCTAAAATTTGAGCTGCCTGTGTGTAATTCATAGTTTCAGCTAGTTGCAAGAAATACGTTAACGTTTTCGATGAGAAAATACTTTCTTGAGTTGTCTTCATGAATTTTACCTGATCCTTTCTTCTTATCGCCATCTTATGATATCTATAATTTTATACAAGATTCAAAGTGAAAGCAAGCGGTTGTTATTGGTAAATAAAGCTTAACTAATTCATAATCTTTTACCCTGTTATAATATTATCTTAATCGAATGCCCGTTAACGTGCAAGTATTCGCATTGGAAACTATACCGTTAGTGGGATCGGATGGATCTGCATAGAAACAGGTTCCCCTTCAGTATCAGTATCAACTACAAAAGAGCCATTAGAATAACGCGCACTAGTAGGATGATCATCATTCAAGATCGAATGGTGCTTACCACGATCAGTCAGCACATCAAGTGCAACCCCATTTGCGTCACTAGCAACTAAGACATAATCAGCGACCCGGTGTGGATTATTTTTTAACTCCCGTAAGACTTGAACGCCCCGCCGTGCACGACTTGTCACGGGTAAATCTGCCACCTTCATCTTCTTGAATGAACCCCGTTGCGTAATCATGGCAATCAAATCATCATCTGCGGCGATTGTTGCCCGTACAATGGCATCGTCGCGCAGATCCATAGATTTCACGCCGACCGCCTTCGCACCAATCGTTGGGACCTCGCTTAAATCATAGCGAAGGCCATACCCATGTTGCGTTATCAGAATCAGGGTTCCCGTTGGTGCAGCTGGTAAGTATTCGACTGTTACAACGGTTGCATCGTCTGACTTCATTTTGATGAACTGGCTGGCCCGAGTCTTATAAGTTCGACCCGGCGTGTAATCAGCAAAGGCCGTTTGTTTGATATAGCCGTCACTAGTTGCCACTAAGAATTTTCCGGTAGCTTTAAGGTTCTCAAAAGAATAGACCCACGTGATGCGCTCGTTTTCAGCCAGCCCAATCGTCTGAGAAATGTGCTCACCGGTATCTTTCCATTTGGCGTCAGCAATTTCATAAATCGGCCGGTAAATGAGATGGCCCATGTTGGTGAACATCATTAAATGATCTAACGTGCTATTTTTAGCTAGATAGATCGGATAATCCTCATCTTTAAGCCCGTTATCATCGGGCTCAGACGCTGAATAAGAGCGTAAGCTGGTTCGCTTGATATAACCATCATGGCTAATCATAACAATGACGTCTTCTTGTGGAATCACGACCTCGGTCTTGACCTTTAATTCTTGAATTTCATTTTGAATCTCAGTCAAACGGCTCGTTGGATAGGCTTTTTGAACGGCCTTTAGTTCACGCCGTAAAACTTTATCGAGTTCTTTAGGCTCTGCCAGAATCAGCTGATAGGTTGCGATAGCCTTGGCCAGTTCAGCTGATTCTTTTTCTAGCTGCGTCACATCGGTATTGGTTAACCGATAAAGTTGCATTGTCACGATGGCTTCAGCTTGAATCTCAGAGAAATCGAATTGACTGACCAAGTTCTGTTTGGCGTCCTTCTTATCCTTGCTACCACGAATCGTTTTAATTACTTGGTCGAGGATGGACATCGCCTTGATTAATCCTTGAACGATGTGTTGGCGATCCATAGCCTTCTGTAAGTTAAATTGGGTCCGACGGGTTACAACGTCCCGTTGATGTTCCAAGTAGGCCGTTAGAATCGTTTTCAGCCCAACGTGTTCGGGCCGTTGATGATAAATGGCGACCATATTGAAGTTATAAGTAATTTGTAGATCGGTATTTTTGAGTAAGTAAGTCAGAATACCTTCTGCATTGACGTCACGCTTCAGTTCAATCACCACTGATAATCCCTGACGGTCACTTTCATCACGAACTTCGGCGATACCTTCGATCTTCTTCAGAATGCGAATTTCATCAATTTTTTTCACCAATTGCGCCTTGTTAACTTCATAAGGGATCTCTGAAACTTCAATCTGTGATTTATTCCCCTTAAGCGGTACGATCTTGGTTCGCGAACGCACGACGATACGCCCACGGCCAGTTTCATAGGCTTGCTTGATACCTGCTAATCCTTGAATGATCCCCCCAGTTGGAAAATCGGGACCCTTGACAAAGTCCATCAAATCTTCAAGCGTTGCCTTAGGGTGATTCATCAGGAATAAAATCGCATCAATGACTTCACTCAAGTTATGCGGCGGAATTTCCGTTGCATAACCGGCTGAAATCCCCGTTGCCCCGTTAACTAATAAGTTCGGAAAGCGGGCCGGTAAAACAGTTGGTTCGTACTCCGTATCATCAAAATTTAGGACCATATCGACAGTCTTTTTATCAATGTCTTGAAGCATTTCACCAGCGATTTTGCTCAAACGTGCCTCGGTATACCGCATGGCGGCAGCCGGATCACCGTCCATGGAACCATTATTCCCGTGCATTTCAATCAGCGGTTCCCGTAACTTCCAGTCCTGACTAAGACGAACCATTGCTTCATAAATCGAAGAATCACCATGGGGATGAAAATTACCCATGACGTTTCCGACTGATTTAGCGGACTTACGGAACGCTTTGTCAAAGGTGTTGCCATCCTGATTCATGGCGTATAAGATTCGTCGTTGTACTGGCTTCAAGCCATCACGGATGTCTGGCAAGGCCCGTTCTTGAATAATATATTTAGAATAACGGCCGAAGCGGTCGCCCATGACGTCTTCAAGGGTTAGTTCTTGAATTTTTGGTTGTTCAGTTGCCATTTTACGACCCCCTCTATTGTTTTAGCTGTTGTGCCAATTCTTCGTCGGCTTGCTCATGTGCGGATGAGACGGCCTCGTTATCTAGTAACGACCCGTCTTCGTCCAAATTAAAGTGGACGTTACTTTCGATCCATTTTCGACGAGGTTCAACTTTGTCGCCCATTAACGTTGTGACCCGTTTTTCTGCTAAGGCAGCGTCATCGATTCGGACTCGGACTAAGGTCCGTTTTTCAGGATCCATGGTTGTTTCCCATAGCTGTTCCGCGTTCATTTCGCCAAGTCCCTTGTAGCGCTGGAGTGCATAGCCCTTACCAAATGACTTGGTCTTGAGCGTTAGCTCTTCGTCAGTCCATGCATATTCCGTCCGTAACTGCTTGTTCTGCTTCTTTTGTAATCGATACAGCGGTGGCAACGCAATGTAGATTTTACCAGCGTCAATCATTGGCCGCATGTACTTATAAAAGAATGTCAGTAAGAGAATTTGAATATGGGCACCATCGGTATCGGCATCGGTCATAATAATGATCTTGTCATAATTACTGGCCTTAATATCAAATTCGGGACCAACACCCGCACCAATTGTGTAAATCATGGTATTAATTTCTTCATTCTTGACAATATCAGCTAATTTGGCCTTTTCGGTATTCAACACCTTACCACGTAATGGCAAAATTGCTTGAAACTTTCGATCACGCCCCTGTTTAGCTGAACCACCGGCCGAATCCCCTTCGACTAAGAATAATTCATTCTTCTTAGCGTTTTTAGACTGCGCTGGCGTTAATTTTCCAGAAAGTAACCGTTCCTGCTTATGGCGCCGCTTACCGTTTCGGCTTTCATCACGGGCCTTACGGGCAGCCTCACGAGCCTGCCGAGCTTTGGTGGATTTGCGAATCAGCATTTGAGCAAATTCACCATTTTCCATCAAGAAGAATTGAAGTTGTTCACTCACAATATTATCAACAATCGTTCGTGCTTCGGGTGTTCCGAGCTTTTCCTTAGTTTGACCTTCAAATTGTAAGAGATTTTCCGGTACTCGTAATGAAATAACAGCGGATAACCCTTCACGGACATCGGAGCCTTCCAAATTTTTATCCTTGTCCTTCAATAGGCCAACCTTGCGAGCATATTCATTGAATGCTTTCGTCCAGGCACTGCGGAACCCTACTTCATGAGTCCCACCGTCTGGCGTCCGCACGTTATTGACGAATGACAACAAGTTTTCCGAATAGCCATCGTTGTACTGCGCAGCGACCTCAACTTCGACACCTTCCTTAGTGCCGTCAAAGAACATAATATCCCCGAGGGTGTCCTTATCTTCATTGAGGTAACTGACAAACGCCTTGATACCATCTTCGTAATGGAAGACCAGCTCTTGTTGTTGATTTTCCCGTTCGTCAGTCAGCGTGATTTTGACGCCTTTCAGTAAGAATGCGGATTCACGCAACCGTTCAGCCAACGTTTGAAAATTATAAACCGTCGTTGTAAAGATACTAGCGTCCGGCTTAAAAGTCATTGTCGTTCCAGTTGGCTTATTAGTCTTCCCTTTCTTTTCAAGGGTACCGACGGGATGACCCCCATCTTTGAAATGTTCAACGTAGCGGTAGCCATCACGGACAATGGTTACCGTCAATTCGGACGACAATGCGTTAACGACGCTCGCACCGACCCCATGCAGCCCACCAGAAGTCTTATAACCACCCTGGCCGAACTTACCACCAGCATGCAAAACCGTGAGGATAACTTCAGGTGTTGGAATACCGGAAGCATGCATTCCAACTGGCATCCCACGACCATGATCGACAACGGTGATGCTGTTATCGGCGTGAATAATCACGTTGATTTCTTTACCATAGCCAGCTAAGGCTTCATCAACGGCATTATCGACAATTTCATAAACTAAGTGATGGAGTCCGCGGCCGTCTGTAGAACCGATATACATTCCGGGACGTTTCCGAACGGCTTCTAATCCTTCAAGTACTTGGATTGAAGAATCATCATATTTTGGGCTTTTCTTGGCCATTCTCACAACTCCTTTTATCTTTAAAAATCTACCTCAACTAGGTGCGGCTTTCAGGTAACCGTAATAAAATAGTCCTAAAAGCCCCAACCTGTCAAGGTACAATTATGTTAATTTCTAATTGTCACTTGTGGCTCTTCATCTGTTAGCATACACGTTAACAATTAAAATAGCAAACACACGTTCGCGTTTAAAACTATCTTTTAAAAGTTAAGCCACTTACTAGCTTACCTCATGTTGATTCTAAGCGCCAGTTCAATGAATAAACTTATTACTGGTCACGACTAGTTCTTAAAATGCGTGATTAATTTGACAGTTAGCGCTTTAAAGGCCCTAACCACCCGCTTTTAGGCACATAATAATTATCAAAAAATCATTTTATTTTCATAATTTGACACGCAATCATCATTTTTTAAACTAATTAATCCCCACAATCTTAAAAAGAATGCTAAAATATTGAGTGATTATATTGCAGGAGGAACCAACTTTGAAAATAATAATTATGCTGATCATCGCCTACTTAATTGGCGCGATTCCTTCGGGTGTCATTATTGGCAAATTTTTCTTTCACACTGATATTCGTCAAGCAGGTAGCGGTAATATCGGAACTACCAACACGTACCGGGTCCTAGGCCCGACCGCTGGGACAATTGTCATGGTGATGGATATTCTAAAAGGCACCATCGCAGCACTACAACCGACCTTGCTATTTCATATGAATAACCGGTATACCTTATTGATTGGACTAGCAGCTATTTTAGGACATACTTTCTCAATTTACATCGGCTTTAAAGGTGGTAAGGCCGTTGCCACGAGTGCTGGGATCTTATTGGCCTACAACTGGGAGTTCTTCTTAATTGCTAGTGCCATCATGTTATTATTGGTTTACACGACCAGTATGGTCAGTGTTGCTAGTATGACGGCTTTTCCAATCGTCACGTTGATTGCAATTTTTTACTATCAGGATTGGTTGCTATCACTCGTGGCCTTTGCATTGACCCTCTTCATCTTCTATCGGCACCGCAGTAATATTGCACGTATCAAAAACGGGACCGAATCATTGGTACACTTCGGACTTGGTTGGCGACGTCAGCAACGGGCTAACCGCAAATAATTATGTTACTTTCAAGACCATTTCATTACTGAGTGGTCTTTTTATTTAGGAACGGGTAAGCTTTGGTGCTGGGTTTGTATTTTTTGTTTCTAGTTAAAGTAAGATGATACAATTCTTTATTTTGCTATCTTTTCAGACCACAATAAAAAACCGGTCAAACCTGTCGACCGGTTTCACTAAACCACAGTATTTTAGTTAGAAAAAGCTAATCGCATATTTAGCATCAAACGTCTGGTTCGCTGCAAGCCGATTAATGCCCATCTTATGGCTTAATTGACCATCGCTATCAACGTTATCCGCAATGCCCCACCATGGCTCTAAGCACACGAACGGCGCTTCTGCGGGGTATGGTGACCACATGCCGACGTATGGTGCATCTTCAATCGTCATCGCTACCCCATGATCATCCAGATCAGTGTCCAACATTAACGTCGTCTCGTGATGATTCAAATCCAAAATCAGGGCATCGTCCTTAAACAAATCCCGGCTAAGTGCTAATGGCTTGGTCAGGTCGAAGTCATCCGCATTTGCCGCATCGTTCAACGGTGCCTGTAATGGAATATGCGCGTAGACCTTTCGTGGTGCCACAGTAACCTTATAATCAGCTAGTGTGCCCGCCGGATCAGCGAGTGGTACGTTAAATGCTGGGTGCCCACCAACAGAAAATAACAGCTCTTGATTAGCTGGATTATGCACATTGTAGTTAACGGTCAATTCATGATCCGTCAACGTATAAATCAAACGTAATCGAAACGCGTACGGATACATCTCCCGCGTCGCACGACTATCGGTCAATTCAAATGTTGCTTGTGTGGCCGTTTGGTTGACGACCGTAAAGTCATTGTCGCGGGCAAAACCGTGCTGTCCCATGTGATAAGCCTGACCAGCAACGGTATACTGGTCATCCTTTAAACGACCAACGATTGGAAAAAGCACGGGTGCGTGCCGGCCCCAAAAAGTTTTGTCGGCCTGCCACATGTACTCAATACCGTCACTCGACTTGACACTACTTAATTCCGCCCCAGCTTCATTAATCAAAACGGTGAGGTACTCATTCTTTAATTCGACTGTCATCCGCGTAAACGCCCCCTTGATAAATTTTATAAGATGTAACGACTAAGATCCTTATCCTGTGCAATGTTACCGATTCGCTCGTTGACATAGCTTTCAGTGATTGTGACTTCGCCCATTTCCATGTCAGGACCTTCGTATAGCAATTCTTCCAAGAGCTTTTCCAAAATGGTGTGCAAACGACGGGCACCGATATTTTGTGTCTCATGGTTGACCTTATAGGCAATCGTGGCAATCGCTTCGATAGCTTCAATCGTGAACGTCACTTTAATGTTGTCCGTACCGATCAAAGCGATATACTGCTTAATCAACGCATTCTTAGGTTCCGTCAAAATCTTAACAAAGTCATCCTTGCTTAAATCGTCTAATTCGACCCGAATTGGAAAACGGCCTTGCAATTCAGCAATCAGATCACTAGGTTTACTTTCCGCAAAGGCCCCGGAAGCGATAAACAGAATGTGATCAGTATTGATGGGACCATATTTTGTTGAAATTTGTGACCCCTCAACGATTGGCAGAATATCTCGTTGAACCCCTTCACGTGAAACTTCACCGGAACCTTGCTGACCACCCTTAGTAATCTTATCAATTTCATCGATAAAAATAATCCCGGTATTTTCAGCACGGACAATCGCATCATGATAAATATCAGCGTTATTGACTAACTTTTCGGATTCTTCCCGAACTAAAATTTCTCGGGCCTCTGAGACTGGCATTGTCCGTTGGATCCGCTTCTTGGGCATTAAGGCACCTAAACTATCACCAAGATCAATACCCATTTGACCAAGCATGTTATTATTACCCGCGGCGGCTTGCTGGGGGTCATCCATCTCGATGGTAACCTCTGAGTTTTCTAAGCGCCCCGTTTTCAACTGATCGGCAACTGATAATCGTTGATTACGAACTTCATCGGTCACTTCTTCGTTACTTGAATCGTCAACGTTGGGGGTCTGGCCGTTTTGCATCTGGCTAAACATGTTCATCATGTTTTGGAACTCGTTACCATTGTTCTTAGCCTGCTTCTTTTGGGCCGGTACTAATAATTTGACGAGCCGTTTGTCAGCAGCCTGCACCGCTTGTGCCCGCACACCAGAATAAGCCTGTTGTTTTTCCATCTCGATAGCCACGTCCACTAAGTCACGAACCATGGATTCAACATCGCGACCAACATAGCCGACTTCCGTAAACTTAGTTGCTTCAACCTTCACAAACGGGGCGTGCACAATCTTAGCCAACCGCCGGGCAATTTCGGTCTTCCCGACCCCGGTTGGTCCGATCATCAGCATGTTTTTGGGGGTAATTTCTTCCTGCATTTCAGCAGAAAGTTCCATCCGCCGATAACGATTACGTAGCGCGATCGCCACCGCTTTTTTGGCTTGGTTTTGACCAATAACATAATTATCAAGCGCGGCCACAATTTGTTTCGGTGTCTTATTGATTTCTTCCATGAGCGTTTCCTCCTACATTACAACGTTTCTGAGATCACATTATGATTGGTAAAGATATCAATGTCGCCGGCAATATGGATTGCCGCTTCAGCGACTTCCTTGGCACTCATATCCTTAGCATGTAGCTGCATTGCGCGAGCTGCGGCTAAGGCAAAGTTACCACCAGAACCAATGGCTAAGACGTCGTTATCCGGCGTGATTACTTCACCACTCCCAGAAACAAGTAACATGTCATCTTTGTTCATGACGATCAACAAAGCTTCCAATTTCTGTAACGCCTGGTCACTGCGCCATTCCTGGGCAAGCTCAACGGCTGCCCGTTGTAAATTCCCAGAAAATTCGTTGAGTTTCTTTTCAAAACGATCTTCAAGGTTAAACGCATCCGCGACACTCCCGGCAAAACCTACGACGACCTGATCATTATAAATCCGCCGAACTTTATGGGCTGTCCCTTTCATTACGACTTTTTCACCCATCGTGACCTGACCATCACCGGCCATGGCGTTATGGCCGTTTTGGCGAACGGCGCAAATGGTAGTTGCTTCAAATTTCGTTGTCATGTTCAGTCTCCTTTGTCGATTCCCGCGTTGCCCGTGGGAAAAATTGACGATAATCTTGTTGTAAATGTTCCTTTGTCACGTGCGCATAAATTTGCGTCGTTGACAAACTTGTATGACCTAACAGCTCCTGCACGGTCCGTAAATCGGCACCATTATTCAGCATCTGCGTTGCAAACGTGTGTCGGAGCATGTGGGGATGAATATCAGCCGTTAAACTACTTTTCTTAACGATTTGATTCAAGACATATTCGATTCCGCCGCCAGTAATGGGGCCGCCGTGACGATTAATAAACACCGTTTGGTGCGTTTGACCATACTTGGCCATCACGGGCTGCCGGCAGACGGTTTCGTAATGCTGAAGCGCGGTAGCCGCGTACCGACCAAATGGGACGTAACGTTCCTTGTCGCCCTTCCCACGAATCAACATCATTTTTAGGTCGTAATCAACGTCGGCTAATTGTAGATCGACACACTCACTCAGCCGAATCCCAGTACCATACAGGACTTCTAATAACGCCGCGTTCCGGGCCCCCATCACGCTATCATCCGCATAGACAGTTTGAAATAATACGTCCAGCTCCTTTTGATAGAAAAAACGGGGTAAGCGCGCCGCGTGTTTTTTGAGTTGGACGTACACGAAGGGATTCAATTTAGCTAAATCATTCTTAACCAAAAAGTTATAGAACGACCGCAAGCTTGAAACTTTCCGAGCAATTGAATTGCGGGTCAAGTGCCGGTCATATAAATGACTTAAATAGACGTTAACGTCCAACCGGTCAACTTCAGTATACGCTTTCGCGCCGCCATTTGCCGTTAAGAAATCATTAAAAGCTTGAATGTCTTCCCGATAAGCAGCAGCGGTCTCTTCCGAATACTGTCGTTCAACCCGAATGTACTTTAAAAAGAGGGTTAAATAATCCGTTTCCATGCAAAAACCTCCATACGTTGCTACTTTAGCAAAGTATGGAGGAAAACACAATTATGCACCCTGTCAATGGGGCAATATTTTAGTTGTTAACGGTCAATGTTTCATCTTTAAAAGTCGTCAGGTCAGCCAAGGCCCGTTCAGAAATCGCCGTATTACGCTCACGCTTATCCCGAATGCGCTGTTTGAGTTTTGGCATAATGCCAAAGTTGGCGTTCATGGGCTGGAAGTTGCTAGCACTCGTATGCGTGATATAGTGGGCCATCGCCCCCATCATCGTGTCCGTTGGAAAAACGACCGGTTCTAAACCAAGTGCTAAGCGCGCTGCGTTGGTTCCAGCAACGATGCCACTCGCTGCACTTTCAATATAGCCTTCGACACCCGTCATTTGGCCCGCAAAAAACAAATCGGGCCGTTGCTGTGTCTGATAAGTTGGCGTTAATAGTTTCGGTGACTTCATAAAAGTATTACGATGCATGACGCCATAACGGACAAATTCAACGTTCTCCAGACCCGGAATCAGTGAAAAGACCCGTTTTTGTTCGCCCCACTTAAGATGAGTTTGGAAGCCGACGATATTATATAGATCACCAGCGGCATCATCTTGGCGCAACTGAACGACCGCAAAGGGTTGTTTGCCCGTCTTCGGATCTTCAAGGCCCACTGGTTTAAGTGGGCCAAATAGCATCGTTTGGCGCCCACGTTGTGCCATCACTTCGATCGGCATGCAGCCTTCAAAGACATCTGAATTTTCAAAATCATGCGCTTCGGCCATTTCGGCGTGAATCAACGCGTCATAGAAAACGTCAAATTCGGCTTCCGTCATTGGGCAGTTCAGATAGGCCGCTTCACCACGGTCATAGCGTGATTTGAGATACACCTTGTCCATGTCGATCGAATCTTTCGTTAAAATCGGTGCGGCCGCATCAAAAAAGTGTAAGTCATCTTCGTCGTTAAACGCTTGAATCGATTTCGCTAAGGACGCCGCCGTTAATGGTCCAGTCGCTACGACCGTAATGCCATCTGGGAGACTAGTAATTTCTTCATTAATAATTTCAACATTAGGTAACGCGGTGATTGCAGCCGTGATTTCTGCAGAGAACGTATCCCGATCAACGGCTAACGCACCCCCAGCTGGGGCAGGGTGGGGGTAACAGTAAAC
>OAWY01000230.1_pt1 | contig 45504 bp, 70 predicted proteins | sample 1495591 | NCBI WGS metagenome assembly OAWY01 (sample SAMEA2580283, study PRJEB22360) | human gut metagenome | biome: human gut; feature: human-associated habitat; material: faeces | place: Denmark | collected 2008/2010
TTACGTTTCTGATAGTCCTTATAAAGAGTAGTGAAACTTAGACCAAATACAGTTATAAAGAGAATAAAAATAGTAGCATTGATAGTGTCGAATTTCTTTTTAAACATAATATTAAACCTTTTTTAAATAATCGCCACTTACCCATCCGCTAGGAATACGAGCAAATCCGTCTTTCCATTCTTTTACAGTAACACGCGTACCCTTGTTTAGACATCCATCTTTATCATAATCATGTTTTTTTGCATCTGTACTAAGCTCTGCATATGTCTTACGTGGATAATTTGTCCCAGGGCCAGTACGAACACTTAAATCACTGGCAGTTACTTCATATGTTCCGAGTTCTCTAGTTGTAGTGGTATTAGACGGTGTAGATGCTGCATCTGCTTTAACCGCATAAATATTAGAACCTTGTTTTAAGCATACCCATCCGCTAGGGCATCTGCCCCAGATATCGTTACCATTTTGATAAATTTCTTTAACTGTGATTCTAGTTCCACGATCTAACGCACCATCGTTATCTTTATCGTGTTTTTTTCCATCAGCAGTCAATCCCGCATGACCAACTGTACTGCCACCCGGAGTTTTTCTAACAATCAAATCACTTGCAATAATCTCATATGTACCAGCTGAGTATCCACTATCGGGTTGAGATGGTTGTGGTGTTGGAGTTACTACTGTTTGATTTCCATCCAGATTTGCTTGCACCATATTTAAAAATCTTTGCCACCCCATATCTAGTGTTCTATGTGGGCAGTATTTATTTGCAAAATCCTGATGTTTTTTAACTTTATCAATACCCCAACCATGTGCTTTTAAACCATCTGCAATAAGTTTAGCAGCATTTTGTTCAGCTTTATTAAATCTATCGCCACCTGATTTTGAATAACAGATTTCTACATGAATACCGTATAAATTTCCTTGTCCTTTTCCACCGTCACCGCTTGCAAATGCACTACGGTTTTCTAATAGTCCTTGAACAACTTCTACATCATCAACAGCATAGTGAAAAGATACTTTGTTATTATTCCCAATCATATATGAAACTTCATTTTTTGCTGGAGCATCATTATATGTGTTATGAACCACGTAAAACTGCGGTGTTCTTTCGTAAGGACATTTAATACTGTATTTACCTGCATTTACTAAATTTTGTTTTATTTCCATGTTATTCTTCCTCACTTTCATCTTTATTCAGCTGCACTAATGCATCTTTTAATTTATCAGGGATTTTCACCCCTAAATTAGAAACGTTTTCTAATAAAGAAATTCCCTCATTTGCGATGTAGAAGTAACACACAAGTGTACGAAATACCCATGTGCCAGTATTCATTAATCTATCTAACATCACTGCTACAATTAAGATGACAAGGATCATAAATTTCTTTACAAGTCCTTTAAATCCAACTTCACTGTTTAACAGATTGTTTTGGTAGGCAACGATTACACCAGTCGCATAATCTAAACACATAAATACAATTAAAATACCAATTGCTACATCCCAGCCCCCGAATAAATACGTAAAAAAAGTAGCCACAACAGCTACAGTACTATTAAATATTTTTTCCATTTTTTTCATTTTCCTCACCTTCAATTAAAATTTTTTTGAATACAGTTGTCATCAAATCAGCAGATTAGTGCACTAATTCTTCATGCCCTAACTCGATTAAGATTTTTTTAACTTCCTCTTTTAACGCTTGAGGCACTTTGTCATATGTTAATTTTTCATCTAAAATACGATATACTAAAAAGTTGACCATTTTACTCACCACCCATCATTGTTAAAATTAAATCCTGAACCGCTTGTGCGGTTACTTCTTGTTCTCGTTTTAATATTTCTAATTCACTTGGTTTATTCAATTCTTCAAGTTCTTCATCAGTATAAGGAATATAAACATAAATATCTTCATATTCGTCATACTCTTCTTTAGGGGCTTGATAAGGAACATCAATCATTTTTTCAACATCCTTACCACCATTCGGATATTCCGCAATAGTTTCGTAGTGCCATTGCTCCTTAATTTCTTCTACAGCTTTGTGATGTCTAATAAATAATTTATCCAGTTCCAAATGTCCTTTATTTAAATCATATTCTTTTAATTCCTGTGTTTTATCTTCATTAAAAACTCTCATATTTGCTCTCCTTTAAGAAACACGTTTCCACATATAACAGGTTATATATGGCTGTACTGTTGTAGGTGATTTACCGTCAGATTTAACAACCTTGGTAGTATTGCTTGCTCCTTGTGGTTTAGCCCCTGCACTAGCATCCAGCACCATATCATAAGAACCGTAGCCCGATACAACGGGTTCACTGTCATAACCTATAGTATGAACATTTCCCCCGACTGCACCGATTAACGCTCGCAAGTCATATTCTTTACTCCCGCCAGTTTTTTCAACGGTATTAAAATCACTATCGCTCCCAACACCAATTGGTACACGATCTTTACCCCATGCTTCCCATGTACCGCCAAATAATGAGGCTGGTGAAGTAGAATCGACGCTCATATATATAGCCCCAACACGATAAATCATATCCACAATCTTTTGTTTAGTTGGAATATCACTAATATATGCTAACTCGTACGGGTTTTGTCCAACGTTTATTCTTGGCCTATCAGATGAACTAAAGTTTATTTGACATCCTGTATCACCGATGTTTAGAATATTTGAATTATCCAGCTTTAAAAGTCTTACAGTATTACCGTTATTTTTCTTTTGAAGTAATGATAAGTTATTGTTAAAAGTTAAATTTCCAGTTAATGTACCGCCATTCGTTGCTATAAATTTAGATTTTAGTGAATTTAAAGCGCGTTTTAATTTTAGCGTACTTATAATTTTATCGTCCATATTGTTCACCTACCCGAAAATCTCTGTAATGATAGCATCGATATCCGAATCTGTAGCGTAACTCATACCATCTAATTTTGTTTTATCTTCTTTACTCATTAAACCATTTGCAGTAGAACTGGCTAAACTGTAAGTTGTATCTTGTGCGGGAATACCTAAAGCCGTAATATCTGTTTTGGTAACCGCAGCAGCCTGGCTGATATGTCCCGTTGCATCTACAACAATCTTATATAATCCGCTTGCACGGCTTGTATAGGACGGGTGAGTATAGTTATTAAGAGATGCTAATTTATTTTTTTCAGCCGTAGTATAATCGTTTGTACTAAGCCCTTTGCCGCCGACTACATCAACTTTAGCTGCCAGCTTGGTATTCATTTCGGCTTCTGTGTAATAACGGTCATCATGCGTATGTGTACTTGGTGGAAATGTACTCGGTTTCCCTGTAACACCGCTCCAAGGCACACTTGTAGCAGCACCAGCAGTATAAACCTCATATCCCTCATCGGTAGATAATTTTGTATCGTCTACAACGAAATACATCAGACCCGTAGCAGTGACCTTAACAGTATCACCGACTTGAACTGTTGCAGTGGTTAAGGCTTTACGTGCGGTATCATCAGCAACAACTATACATCGTTCCAATGCCCCTTTTGGTATTCTTTCGATATCAATAACACCGCTTTTAATTTTTCCTGCATCAATATCCGTAATATCCGCATTTCCATGTTGATGTGTTTTGTTAGCTTTAGCATCTAAAGCGTTTTGTGTAGCAGTAGAAACAGGTTTGTTTAAATCGCTTGTATTGTCTACATTACCAAGTCCCACTTCGCTTTTTGTTACATTCCCCCAGGCAATAGAGCCAGCGGCAGCACCAGCTTTTAAAACTTTCCCGTTATTTGTTGTTCCAGTCGCTGGAACATGCATATTCCCATCGCCGGTTGGATGTGTATAATTATTAAGAGAAGCTAATTTATTCTTTTCGGCAGTTGTATAATCATTTGTAGACAGCTGTTTCCCATCTACCTTATCAACTTTGCCGTTAAGCAGTAAATCTTCTTTAGCGGCTAACTGCTGACCGAAATCAAGCAGATTATCAGTTGTAATAATTTTACTCATTTTTTTATCTTCCTCCTCGAATATTTTCTATAATATTGTCTATATCTTCATCATTTGCGAAGTTATAGCTTGGTCTCAAATTTGGAGTTATAATTTCTTTGTATCTGTCGGTTACTTTTAATTTGTAAGTTTCAACATTATCCTCCACTACGTCAACAACTGGACTAAAACCATCGAACTCCCCGTTATTTACTCTTTTCTCCAAATCTTCTACTGCATTAAGCATCTTGTCATATAAAAATTCTAAATTCGGATCAACAGGGAGTTCTTCGACATCCTTAGTAAACATAGCCTGATTTATTTCCAGTTTAAACGGATTCATTACCCGTCTTCGTCCTTTACTGTCTCTGACAATCATGGTGCATGTATATACCCCAGCATTAGCAGTCAGGTCCTCAGTTATAATAAAAGAGTTTCCATGTAACGGAACCTCTTTTATTGTCTTACCCTTATATGCAATTTTAAGATCATGTTTATAATCATTTTTAAATAAATCATCATTTAAAAATCGAATGACAGTAACTTCATTATCATACTGGTTCGCAACCTTTCGTGCAGTTACAGTAGAATGATCAGCTTTTAAAAAAATATCAATATAATTGATCATATGTGCCTCCTAACCAAAAACTTCAACAATCATTTCATCAATATCTGCATCAGTTGCATAGCTTAGATCACCGGCACTCGGCATCGTAAAATCCAGTACGGGAGCTTCAGGTGTTCCGTGTATTGTTATACCGGGATTGCCGGTTGTTACATTTCCAATAGAAATTTTAGGGGTTGCACCAACCGCACCGATAAAATCACCGTTTTCAAGTTTGGTATTTATTTCATCAACTGTATCATTGCATTTTTTTACTGCATTAGCAGTATCATTTTGCCTCTTCGTCTCATTTTTTTGACGAACTGTTTCATTCCTGCTTACAGTTTCTTCCAGCGAAGATAATTCATTGAGCTTATTATCTAAAGCAGTCTGTTGTTCAGCTGCCTTATTTTGCTGTTTTTCTGCCTCTGCTGCCAGTTCCTCAAGATTTGTACCTATCTCATCAAATCGGTCTCCGTAATCATTATCAAACAAACTGTCCATATAATTTTTTACAAGGATATGCCATTCGTTTTCTGTAGGCAGTATCACTTTTCCGTTTGGAGCAGCTCTTACTACAAAGTTAATCTGATTGGTTTTTATTATTTCTTTGCCATTCACAAGTGCAACTGCAAGATATAATGGACCACTGGATTTAAAGGCTTCAAGCGGTATTAGATATTTTTCGTTTTCTATAGGCAGTATAACCTTGCAGTATACGCCATTTAAATAATATCCACAGTGGACTTCTTTTATATAATTGCTGTACGATGAATCTTTTTCCAAAATAACCGGAATATTTGCACTGCCCTGTGCTGGTATTTCTATAGTGTCACTGCTTATCGTGGCTTCCTTTCTTTTTATCTTTATTTCCAAGATTATCCACCTCCAAACTTTTCATTTTTACTAATTCCGATTCTAAAAGTTCTATTTTTTTATCAAGTTTCTGTACCTTCTGAATGCACGCCATTGCTAATGCATTATAATCTACAGACAAATAACCATCCTTATCTTTTGTAATCAGGTACTCAGCAAATCTGCTGTCTTTCAAATCATCTGCGATTACACCAACAACATTATTTCTTTTTCCTATATAATCAAAGCTTTTTATTTTTATTTCATCAACAAGGGCGGATATATCTATATCATCGATATTTTTCTTTAAACGTATGTCGGATCCGACATTTATTGGAACTGATGAAGAAATACTCGAACCACTAAGGAAAATATGATTTGAAGCCAACAGCTGAATATTAGTTCCGTCTACAGAAGTAGTAGGAGGATTTGAAGATAAAAATCTAAGCACTGTATTTCCACCCATTATTGCGGCATAATCACCGTTGCCGGCAAAATATATATTTCTTCCTATCGTAATATCCTTATTTGTAGATATACTGCTTCCGTTTATTTCTCCGCCTTCGATTTTAGAACCTTTTACGGTACCTGAAAACTCAGCGTCAGTTGCTTTCATATATCTTGTTACAAGCTCTCCTCTATCCATATCCCAGTAACTGTTGCCCTTCCTGTCACTTAGAATACCAGTAATTATGTAGTCAGCAACTATACTTTCAAAGTTTATAGCCGTTCCCCATTTCCAGTCAGTATCAGTCTCGTTTCTCTTTTTTGATATTTGAATTCCCTGAGTCCCTATGCAGAGTGCCCCAAAAGTTGAGCTTTCTTCATCTAAGTCCTCGAACAGAATTGCTCTTACATCCTGCTTTTTTGCAATGTCTTTCTGCGCTCTTAGTGATGTATTAAGCAAATCTATTACACCTTTTATCTTTTCTGCTATAACTGTACCTCCGGGACTTATCGCATTTGTAACAGAAGAAATAATGGACGTTGTATCATTAATATAGCTTGATTCATAATCTCCCAGCGTCAGACTTTCTATTTTTTCGGTTATACAGTCATAGGCCATTTTAATCACTCTTGCATTCGTAACGACACCAAGTTTTCGATGTTTCACATGAACGTTATCACCCAATACCACTTTCAATAGTCCAATATACTCTTTATATTCATCAGTTCTTGAGAGATCTATCATACTAACATTGTAGGCAATCTTCGGAAGGTCAATGCCCGCTTCATACTCTTCTGCAGCTCTTTTTCTCAGTGCTGAATATAGTTCTTCCAGTGTATCGCATACCGTAACACCATTTAACTCATCACCTTCCTGAACATCGGCAGATAATTTAATATCAGGATATTCAATTATCCGTTTGTATTTTTTCTGATAGTTATTTAGGAGTGGACTGTTTATGCTTTCATTATCTGGAAGCATATATCCGTTGTACGCTTTAGGAAATATCATCGTAACTACTTCGCTCATATCTACTTTCTCTTCTACACCGGTAAGATTGAAACCAAACTCAGCACGCAGACCATTATCGCTTCCAATTCTTTCGTTTATGTAGATATCAAAATTATCAAAATAAATTTCCCCTCCCCATCTGTTAAGAAATGAGTTCTCATCATCACTCATTAGACATTCAACAGCATTTTTCTGCTGCCAGTATGCAGTTGAAACTAGTTTTATATCTGAATGGCCATGATACTTCCCCTCAGGATCGAATATAGAATCCATAGCTCCCTGCCCATCAGCCTTTGTCGGTCTTGTATCCCACACCATTACTTCATCTTTTGCATCCATGAATACAGGTCTTGCAGATGCTGTAATACTGTCATCATCTTTCTGCACATTATAGATACGGTAAAGCTGTTTTCCATATGGTGTAGGTACTTTTATCACTGCTTCATATACAAGTATCTCTTTATTTTTTTCAGATGGTGCAGTTAGTTCAAGCTCCCATGCACTGTTCATCTCAAACTCAATTTCGCAGCTTTCTGCTTCAATGACCGCATCACCATTCATATCATAGTTTTCATTTTCAGGGCTGTAAACCTGTATCATTATAAGTACCTCCAGTTTGGTATTATTTTAAGCTCAAATCCTTCTGTTATTGTAATACTGTTTTTTCCTTCTACAAGTATAAGAGCATCATAATCAGCATTGATAGCACTGTTTTGTAAAGTGCCGTCTTCCCGGTATGACACCTTTAAAACAGTATCTATTGTAAGATTTTGACCGACATTGCATTTACACTCATTCCCGTTAACATTTAAAATACATGTTCCTTCACCTTTTAAGATGTATACAGGTTCGGCTTCGTCATGGCGGTTTAAAAGAATATCCTCTATATCGTATTCTTTTAAACCTGTCTTAAGATAAGCATAAACGTCGCATGTGACGGTAACTGTAAACTCTCCGCTCTCTATCACTCTGCGTTCATTTGAACTGAGTTCTATTCTTTTTATACGGTAGTAAATATCAGGGCAGTCACTGAACGATAGTCTTTTATGTCCGCTTTTAAACAGCCATCTTTTAACCTCGTGCCATTTAATACCCCACTGGTATTCAGAAGAAATATAGTTCATTTCGATTTCAAACTGTATATCTTCATATGTGCCCATGTCTTCATAAAGTTTCCCGTTTCTGCCCGGAATACTGTATTCTTTGTAGTTTTTAACCGGAGCTGGAAACTCCGGTCGTTTTGTTACAGCAAGTCCCATCTGAACTGATGTAACATCATCCAGTGAAATATAGTACATATCTATACCCCCTTAAATACCAGTTTAGAATGCTGTACCTTTGTCATCCTGCGTTCAATATTCTGATAGATTGGCTTACCATCAAGTGGAACAGTATTATGGATTTCTATTACTGCCTTACTATCCATAGATAGAGCCCTTGATACTGTTGCATTAACATCTGGTGTAAATGACGATGTCATTTCTCTCTGCAGCTGACTAAGAGGCTTTAATGCAAGTTCGCTGTTTTCTTCAATACCAACACCGATACCGGCAGCAAGGTTTTTACCGATAAGATCTCGCATAAGTCTAGACGGTGAATGTATTCCAAATGCACTCATAAGACCGCCCAAAAAGCCATCTGCAAAACTAAATATCTTATCCTTGAGCCAGTTTCCCATTCCTGTTATTCCATTCCAGATTCCCTCAACAATATTTTTTCCGATATCAAGCATTTTGCCAGGAAGTGAACTAACACCTTCAACTACTGCACTGACAAGTTTTCCTGCGGCGTCTTTTCCTTTGTTCCAAAGCTCCAGTCCCCATTGAACAATTTTATTTGCTGCATTCGACAACCAGTTCCACATTTTTTCTGGAAGCTGACTGAAATAGTTGATTATACCGTCTACTGTCTTACTTATCCACTCAACGGCACTGTTGTATGTATTAGTTCCCCATTGAATTACGTTATTCCATGCATTTACAAGCCATTCCCATATTTTTCCGGGTAGCTGTGAGAACCAGGTTACTATGCCGTTTATAAATTGAGGAACTGTTACTGTCATAAAGTTTGAAAGGTTAATTCCCCACTGAACCATATGACCTACTATCTGTCCAACAGCAAATCCAATTTTATAAGGCAGTTCATTGAACCAGGTAACTATTCCATTAACAAACTCTCCAATTCTTTCCGGGATAGACTGAAAGAACGCAACAAATTCTTCTATTTTCTGCGGTATTGTCTCAGTAAAAAAAAGAGCTATACTGTCGGCAAGCCCCTGAAAAAAGTTTACAACAGATTTTATTACCCCATTGACCGCATCTCTAAACCATTCACATTTTGTATAGAGCAGAACAACAACTGCAATAATTGCTGTTATCGCCGCAATTACGGGATGTGCTGTTATTGCACTAAAAGCACCCGAAACTGCTTTTCCTATACTGCCAAAAGCACTTTTGATTATCCCTGATGCTTTGGTAAACGACGGTCCGAGCTTTGTACCAAGATTGATTATATTCGATATTCCCTGAGCAGTTTTTCCGGCAATTATAAGGACTGGTGCGAGTGCAGCCACAATCAAACCTACTACTGTTATAACTTTTTGAGTAGCCGGAGACAAAGCAGAAAATTTGTTCACAAGCTCTGTTATAACTTTTGCAACATCAGAAACTATCGGGGCAAGTGTTCCACCTATAGCAATTGCAGCCGTCTCGATAGAGCCTTTCATTTCCTCGATTGCACGGGAATACTCACTCATTTGAGAATCAGCAAGTCTGGAAGCTGCCTCCTGATCATTTGTTGCATCAGTATATTTTTTAAGTCCTTCTGCACCGCTGTTCATTAAAACGGTAGCAGCACGCATCGCATCACTGCCGAAAATGGTTTGCAGTGCAGCATCACGTGTTGCTGCATCAAGCCCGCCTAGTTTATTTTGAAGTTCTTGAGCAATTTCAGTAGCTCCTAGCATTTCTCCACTTGAATCTCTCGTTTTGATTCCCAGCTGTTCAATCTTTTCTGCCGCTTTGTCTGAACTAGGAGCAGCAAGCCTTTGAAGCATAGTCTTTAATGACGTACCTGCATCTGAACCTACAATACCGGCATCAGCAAATTTTCCAAGTACTGCTGTTGTTTCCTGAATGGACCATCCGGCATTGTTTGCCTGAGCAGAGCATTGAGCAAGACCTTGAGTAAGCGGCTCAACGTCAGTTGATGAGGCTGCCGCAGCACCAGCAAGTGCATTTACAGCTACTGATACATCTTCGGCGGTTAATCCAAAAGCCCCCATAGCCTGTACCACAACATTCGCTGAATTGGCAAGATCCATTTGTGATGATGCTGCAAGATCCATTGTAGCAACCAGCGCTCCGCCTTTTATATCAGCTGCACTCAACCCGCCTTTTGCAAGTTCTGTCATTGCCTGACCGGCTTCACTGGCTGAAAAGATAGTATCCTGTCCTACCTGAATTGCAAGTTCGCGCAAATCATTCATCTTTCCAACAGGAATATCTAAAGCCCCTGCTGCCTGAGACATAGCATCTTCGAAATTTATTGCAACTTTTGTAGCTGCACCACCGACACCGGCAAGACCTATGCTGAGCGGTGTTAGTTTCTTTCCAGCATTTTCGAGGTTAGTTCCCATTTTTTCAGCTTTGATTCCAAAAGCCTGTACCTTTTCACTAAATACATTTTGCTGTTCACTAAGTCTTTTTATAGTCTGTTCAGTATTTTTGATCTGTCTTTCCAGCTCTATGTATTCAGCACTGTCAATGTTCTTGCCACTGTCTATAAACTGCTGCTGTGCTTCTTTTAGCATATTGAGTTTTTCTTTATTTTTGTCGACAGCTTCACCTAGTACCCTTTGTTTCTTAGCGAGTAATTCAATATTTGTAGGATCTACTTTTAGAGCCTGATTTACTGCTTTAAGTTTTCCCTGTAATTCATATGCTTCGGTATTTGGTTTTTTTAATGCTTTTGAAAGTGCGGTAGTATCACCGCCGATTTCAAGTGTAATACCTTGTAATTTACTTTTGGCCATAACTTCCTCCTTTCATTAAAATCTGTCAAAGTCACGCTGAGTTGCCTGACGTACCTTTCTAGAATCAGATTGATCTGCATCATTTACATTATTAAAAGTGATGATGATATCCAAAAGTTCACCAACATCGCTTCTATATATGTCGTATGTACTTAGTCCTATTCTCAGGCATGCAATCATCAGTTTTTGAAACGTTACTGGTTCTTCTTTTTCATTCGATTGTTTTTTTTTGGTTTTACAGTTGGAGTATTTGAATCGCTTAAAAGTTCCTGAATGTCTTCATAAGACGAAATAACCGCAAATGGACTTTTAAACTGTTCAAGCCATTCAGAAACAGGTTCGATTTTTGGATTCGCCTTATAAGCAAGTACCCACGCAATATTTTCTAAAATTTCTGCAATTTCAATATCATCAAACTTTTGATTTTTAAATGCTGTTTCCATTTTGATAATGTCCGTGAGCATATCTCTCTTAAAAAAATGGCGATACTCTCTTAAAGTACCGCCATTTGACATCATGGGAATCTGTTTATCTTCAATTTTTATTACTTTATACATCTCTTTTTATTCTCCTTTCGTTGGAACAGTTGGAGCAGTTGTAAAAAAGGCAGCATATTTTTCTGAAGATACTGGAACTTTGGATTTTACGATATTACCAAACTCTGTTACCAGTGGAACTGATGTAAACGGAATTGTAGTCGTATTTGGCTCAAGTGTATCCTCTTTTGTATTTCCTTCAATCGAAGGTCTGCTAAAAGTTGTATTGTAAATAATATATTTTGTTGCGTTTTTATCTCCTTCAAACTGGAACATGAAATATGCTAATTTCTGTACCGGGTTTGAAATTTCCACAACCATCCCTTCCTGCGAAGCTACAGCACCAAGATACTCCGTCTCAAACCAGTCTGGAACTTCTGCCATTTCCAGCTCTCCAGTATAACCGTTATTTGTATTAGTAACATAATATGCTGTATTATCAGCGTAGAATGTATTTGTTTCGCCTTCTGCATCCATTGTAAGGTTTACTGCTCCGGGATATTTTTTGGGGATACTGAACGATGGAGTACCATCACTTAAAGTTACTGTACCTACATGGACGTTTGACAGTCCAAATCTTACTTTGTTTTCTTCATTCATCTATTTTCCTCCTATTTTTTTTATTGTTCTTTTTAACAGTTCTTTATTTATATAATCATCGCCGTATTTGAAGTGCGGCTGCGGGGCAGTTCTTCCGCCCTTTGTCAGTGCATGACCGTTTTCTAGCAGATGAGTAAGCCGATATTCGTCACCACTGGCATATATAACATTTTTCTTTTCAGTAACACTTTCATACATTGTACGTGTTTTTAATGAGCGTTTATATTTTCCTTTTCTCTTGATTTTTCTTTTATCAGTTGGAGCATGATCCTTAACTATTTTCAATGCCTCATCGGAAATTTCATCTACAGCACTTTTTGCTGCGGTGGTCACTTCATCACTGTATGTCTCAAGACAGTTCATGATTGCTTTTTCAAGCTGACTGACTTTGATTTTTTTAGCCATATAGACTGTAGACTGTCATCATTACCTTTTCTTCATCGAGCCATGACTGTGATGATTTATTCCAGATGATACCACAGTTATCGAAGTATGATTCCAGTTTTTCTTCCTCCACAAGAGTATTTTCCCTTGTGTATAATTCCAGTTGAACATTTTTAGTACTGTAATAAACTCTATTGTCTGCATTGAAATTATCACTATCAGGTACGAGATATACCATAAACGGAGGTGCTACCTCTCTGCTGAAATGACTGAATCTGCACTGAACAGTATAATTTTCAAGTCTGTTGATTATTTCTTTTATCGACATATTTTATATCTGTTCCTTTCAGGGTGATATATATGCTCGGTGGTGCGGTGTCATACTTCGGCTGTTTTAAAACAATCTCATACAGTCCTTTCTTTCCTGTTCTGTAGTCTCTTGTCTCGATAATATTGCTGCGTTCAAACACATCTACATACTCCATCGGTACTGATATCATTCTTTCTATCGTATTCCCAGATACTTTTGCATCCATAAATCTTTTAACTCCGAATGTCCTGTTTCCAAAAGATATCTCATTAAATAGATTTTTTTTGATGATACCATCCTCAGCTTCTAAAACATTTATTACACCATCATTAAACTGCTCATTTTGTGCTTTATTCCTGCTTGCCAGCATATTTTCTCACCTTTGCTTTATTGATAAATGCTATGATTTCTTTTCTGTAATTTACATAGAAATCATCAAGAGCGTTTGCACGTTCATACATTACACGGTTCAGGAAAAGGCTCTGCGCTTTTCCTGGTTCCGTATAAATATTATTAACTCCGCTCTTTTCATCAAGATCAGCTACGGAGTTAGAAATAATGATTTTCAGCTTTTTTTCCGCTGATTCATCAATCCATGCCAGCCCGAGAAAATCCTTTGTCAGTTCTAACAGTTCCTCTTCCATACAGATTTTCTATCCTGCCGCCTGGGTTTTTACTGTACCCTCTACCGTTGTAGTGATTGGATCGGTATTAGTTACTTCGACTTTTACAACTGCTGGTTTCAACTGACTGATATCATGGTACTGGAATGCATTGTTATCCATAGGCATACCGTTTCCGTACAATTTGATTTTGTATACTCTGTTGTCTTCAAGGAACTGACAACTGTCATCAAATTCAAGTTTACCGTCCTTTGAACTCATACCGATACCCGCAAAATATCTGTATCCTAACCCTAGAATAGCTTTTCCTGAAGCAACTGCCGGTGACTGAATGATAGTCATCGGGTAAGGAAGAACATCATTTCTGTAGGTACCATCGCCACCCATTACTGTTGTAGCTGGGAATACTTTTGTAAAATAGTCAACAGGATTTACGATATAAATTACGTCTCTGATGGTTCGTGTTTTGTTGTTGTCATCAACTGCTAATTTTGCGATTTCTGCACCTAATGTTGCCGGCTGAAAATCTTTAATAACGGTTGCTGATTTAGCTGTATATTGAACATATCCGCTTTGTGCGCTTCCTGATGTCAGATTAGCAATCATCCCGATTGGACCCTGATCTGTTCTCAATGAATTGATGATTCCATCTTCAAGTCCGTTTGCTAATGCTTCATACATGATTTCTCTAACATATGTATCAAGCCATGATGGTCCTAAATCAAGCATTGCCTGTGACACTGGAATAAAAGCAGATAATTTCAAAAATGTCATATCAACTTCACCGAAAGAACTTTCCAGCTCCTTAGTGATTTTATCTGTTAATTTTCCCCATACCGCTTTAACATATCCATTTTTGTTGACAAGGAATTTGATCATTCCCATAGTATTTTGAAAATTGATTTTTTCAAGCAATGGATGCTGAGTTCTTAAATCTTCAAACACTGAATTAATAACTGTTTCCGGCATAACAAGTTCAGGATTTGTTAATGCCTGTTTAGTATCCGATGCTCTAAATGCCTCTGACAGCTTTTCATAATATTTCTTTTCAGATGATGTAAGCTGTCTTACTCCTCTCTGTGCAAGAATCTGAGCATCATTATTACCAGCTAACTCATTAGCTCTTTCTAAAATGTTCTCTTCAATATTTTGAGCAAGCTCATTTAAACATCTGGTGTATGCATCACTGTCCTCGTTATGCATAGCTTCAACCATGTTCGTTAAAATCTCTGCTCTTTTTTGATTCATAACTGCTAATGTCATTTATCTATTCCTCCTCTGTTTTTTGACATTTAAAAAACCAGCCTTTTTTCTGTAATGGCTGAGTATTGTTCAACTGTTTTTCAAGTTCTTTATTCTTAAGTACGAGTTTTGCTAGTATACCGTCGTGCAGTGACTGTTTGACTGTGTCCTCTACGATTTCAGTTGCAAAACCATAACTGTGTGCTTCGTCTGCTGTTATCCATTCCTCACGGTCCATCATCTCTTTAATCTGTTCCTCGCTGAGACTGGAACATGATTTATAGATTTCAACAGAAGGCTGAGTGATTTTCTCTATATCATCAGCAGCTTTCCTTAATGCATTTGAATCACCTGCTGCATAAGTCCATGCATTGTGGATCATAAGCAGACTTGACCGTGGCATTTTTCTTTCAGTTCCAGCCATAAAGATAACCGATGCTGCACTGCATGCAAAGCCGTCACACAATGTTGTAACAGTTCCCTTGTAATTCTTTAAAAGATTGTAAATAGCAAGTCCCTGAGCTACTTCACCGCCATAGGAATTGATTCTTACAGATAAGTCTTTTTCACCAAGCTGTGCAAGTTCTTTTGCCATGTCATAGGCGCACACCTCATCTTCATACCACTTGTATGAGGTGATATCTCCATAAATATATAATTCAGCATTGTTTTCATCCTGATTAGTCAACTGATAAAAATTATTCTTCATCTTCATCACCTCCTTTCAGTGCTTTCATGAGATCTTTGACTGTAGAATAGTTCTTGGTCATAAAGAACTGTTCTGCCCATGATTCGTCGATTCTGTCAAAACCGCAAATCTCACGAAGATCGTTGATACAAGTAAATCCGCTTGAAATGAGCTTATCAATTGCTGTAGCAACATCAAGCAGGTCGATATGTTTGATTGCTTTTGTATCAAATTTTACATATGTACCTTTCAGTATCTGTCCTTTTGTAAACAGTTTTCTGTTCATTTCATCGCTGAACATCTCTATCAGCGGATCAATGCAGAATGTCAGAAAATCATTAACTGCTTTTGAAGTATCCTGTACATCGCCGTTGGCTATGGCTGAGGGTACATTGAACGCATTTGCCGTAAGAGATATGACATCGTCAAGCAACGCTTTGAAATCCCTTGTAGTAGACTGTGTTCCTTTGTTCTCCAGCTGCTTATATTCATACCCCTCAAATAAAGGCAGGACAGCATTTGCATTTGAGAAGAATGTCTTAAAATCATCATTGACAAGCTGTTTGAAATAATCTTCAAACTCATCACCCTGCTCTGCAAACTGGTCTATTTTCAAAATTCCCTTGTTGCCGTTTGCAACAAGATAGCTTGAATACGCCGCATTGATAAGACCGGCATAAAGAGAAAGAGTGCCGTCAAGATAGGTTCTAAGATTTTTAGAATTCAGCTTAAAATAAAAAACCTCGCTCATTCTGAGGTTTCTGGAATATGTAAAACTGTTTACTGTAACATGCTGAAAATAGTGTTCGAAAAATGCAGAATCATCATTCAGCTGATAATCATCTGCAACATAAAGCTCTTCATTGTTCACTACTACAAGTGCTTCATTATTTTCATAAAGATGATTGATCAGTTTTGCCCAGAACTGTGTAGCACTTTGATTCCTGTTTGGCTGAATATTCCATCTGTACCACTCATCATTCTTTACCCGCCTGTTGTTTTCATATACATTTACGGTACATTTTGAAACCGCATTTGCTATCTTGTTGGAAATAAGATTAAAGGCCAGTTCCCTAACCATAATCTCACTTGCCAGCTGAAAACATACAGCTTTGGTATCTGCTTTTTTGGGGGCAGTATCTTTGCCTGCAAGCCATTTAAAAAAATTGAATGCCATAATTCACCCCCTTTCTAAAAGGTACTCACGCGTACTCTTTTGCGTGCTCTTGATACTTTATATACAGGTGACAGCTTATCTTCGCCGCACATCGAATGCACAAGTGCCATGAATGGATCCGTTTTTCGTGATTTTGGTTCGATCTTTCCAAAAAGAAAGTTTCCCATATCAAGCTCACCATCTGTGGCAAGCGTTGATTTTTTTGTGCGAACGAGTTTTGTATTATTCGTTGCCCATCTTAAATGAGGCTGTTCACCCCAGTAAAAATACTGATTAGCAAAACATCGGTCTATTATCGGGTATATCTTCATGATATGTCTTGGTCTTATAAGAATAATATTTTTTCTTTCAATCGAATATCCAATTTCTTCAAGGCAGTCCCGCAAAATATCATATCTGTAGTCATCTAGGCAGATGGCTTTGATACGGTAGATTCTTCCTTTTTCCCTGATATATTCAGCAATCATTTTAGGTCTGATTTCGACATCATCAACCAGCTCAACATATCCTTTCTCCGCCCAGTCCATATACGGACATGTCAGTCGTGAAATTTCCGGATTGTTCATGCATATCCATGCTTTATTCATATCGATTCTAATGTCTCCATCCTTAAAATGAAGATTTACAGCTGTCCAGTCGGTAGTTTTAGAAAAATCGATGCCAGCTATACACTCATGACCGCGAAGTTTTCCGTCATATATTTTGTCTGTTTTTTCAAGATTCTCCCAGCTTGTGACCGCAAGTTCACTGTTGGACTCTCTTATATTCATTCGTTTTGTCATAAAATCCGGAAGTCTTGCAGGATTTTCTTTCCATTCACGATACTCTTTTCTGATTTCGTTCAACAGATTCGGCATGTAAAAGAGTGATGGATTAGCCATATACCAGTTCTTTTCATCATGCACATCATTTTTTGAATTCAGCCGGCATATAAACGGAAGCAGTCCGTCATCCGGCTTATCTTCATAAAGTATTCCTTCACATTTTTTTATAAGTTCATCAAGCGGACCGTCAACCACATTTCCATTAGTCGTGTAGATCGTACGCCTGGGATGTTTCTTTTTTCCAAGTCCGGTAGTAAAAACATTGATATTGTCATAATTTTCATAAGCATGGTACTCATTAAAAATAACACAGCCTGAACGCAGACCGTCCTTTCCTTTGGCGTTGTTTGTATGTCCGTGAATAAACGAATTTCTTTTAAGTCCTCTTATACTCTCCTGAGTCCAGTGAAAAAAACGCAGCATCTTCTTTCTGTTTCTTTCAAAGGCTGTCACGATATCCTTTGCAGGTCGTTTTGCCTGTGTTTCATTATTTGCACATATATCCACATCATACTCATTTACAGGATTGTATGGACTTATAAGCGAAAGAGATTCAAGTGATATAGTACCATCTTTGCCGTTTCCACGTCCCATCAATATCAATGCATCAGGCCACCTTGGAAGCCCTGAATTCCTCCAGTATGTACACAAATGCAGCCCTAGAACAAACTCCTGCCATTCAAACATCCTTTCAAAATCAAAATATTTTGATAATCCAAAATAACTTTCTGCCTGTTTTACATCAACATAAATATCATCATTTTCAAAAGTTCTGATTATCAATTTTCTAAGTGCCCATTGATCTTCGCAGAATTTTTCGCAATGATCGTCCATAAAATCAAAATATCTTTCAACAAAAAAAGGAAGTCTACAGTTCATCGTCACTTCCTCCTGATACAGTATTTTCACTAGGCTTTATTCCCAGATATTCCAGAATTTTAATCATCTGCTGATTATATTTAAGCAGCAGATCATAACTTTCATTTTTCTTTTCGATTGGCAGTCCTTTAGAATTATAGGTTGTGATCCTAACACCGTTTTCATCGATATCTTCCTGAAGAGTATCCTTTTTAACAAGAAGAAAGATATAATCTTCTACAAGGTCCTGAAAATATTTTCCATCAAGCCCTTTGTACTTAAGCTGATTTTCTAAATCTTCTCTAATTCTAGACTGCTCTGCTGTTAGATTTTTTTTCGGTATCCGCATAAAATCACCTCCTCATGTACACGCGCGAATTTTTTATGAAATGTCATCCCCACTCCCCGTTCTCCAGTAACAGGTTTAAAGACCGAATTTTTTTGACGGGGGGTATCTGTTTTACAACCTGGTCAGAAAATAAAATTATTTTGTATTTTTATTTCTGCTGTTTCTTTTTTTCTTTGGAACGACTACAAAGACTTCATGTCCTCTATAGTATGTTACAGTTTTCTTATTACCATCTTTCTTCATTTACAAATTTATCCTTTCCAGTTTCAAATTTATGGCGTTCATCTGTATGTTCCAGCTCGTGACAGCTGAAGCATAAAGTTTCCAGATTGCTGTCCTCTAATGCAAGTTCCGGATAATCACGCAGATGCTTTATATGATGAACATATGCCCGCTGTGATTTTTCTTTTGCTTTAGGTTTGATGATAGTTACTTTACCGTTTCGTTTACACTCCTGACATTCACAGTGATCACGTTCGATAATATGCTTTCTTTTATTCTTCCATATGCTGCGAATATAGAATGCATGCATATCGTCTTTCCTTATACACTCGTTAATAAATTCAAGTAGTTTCTCATCCATCTTTTCTGTCACCTCATTTTAAACTGCCAGCCATGCAGGACTTGAGGGAGAGGAATGTCATACATGATTGACAGTTTAAAATAAAAGAAACCCTTTCGAGTTTCTTTCTGACAAAGTGTTGATTAACTGTTGATGTGGTGTTCTTTCAAAACTTCCACAATATCATAATAACACATTTTTTCGTGAACATTGTTGCAACTTTACTTTTTTTTCAAAATTTTATCAATTTCTTTATTAATATTACGATACATAGTACTTCTGTCCATTTTGTGATTCTTTGCTGTTTTTGTATGATTTAAACCAATGCAGTATATTTCCATCATCATGGTCTGCACCTCTAAAGGAATTTGATCAAACAATACCCTTACATCATTTATCTTACGAATATATTTATCACGCTCTAATATTAGGTTTTCTTCATCAATTAGCAACGAATTTATTCCCTGCATACTGAACGGTATTTTATTTTCAATGTGATATTCTTTTGGTGCTATTGATTTAACACCTACAAGCTGTACGTGTATAGCTTCCAACTGATTAGTCAGAGATATGATTTTACGATTGTAATAACCGCATGATGTTACATCTCTGATAAACTGTTTTCTATCTTCCTTGGTTACTTCATTTTCTTCCATTAAGCCTCTCCTTTAATGTTTCATAATTATCTGCAATATAGATATATGTATTTATATCCAATCCACTGTACTCCTGTCGTTCATGACTGTAAATTGATGGCTGTTTAGGATAATCTTTAAAATAATGATTTAATGCTTTCTCATACATTCCAATATACTTTCCTAATTCTTTATCAGAAATATAATTATTCAATTTACTTCCCTCCTCGTGCTGTTTAAAACATTATATAATAGCTATTATCTTCTTTCCTCTAAAATGATATTTCAGTCATCTTTATCTACATTCATGCTATTTACTCAAATTATTATTTTTATTTACATATTTCCAATCTTCATAAATTCCTAATTTCTTGTATTTCTTTTTTGTTTTTCTCGGTAATCTCGGTTTCTTATGATTGACTTTATTTATCATATTAACACAATCAACAAAATTAGAAAGAGCATCACAAAAAAGGTTAATTGCGTTTTGAAATGTTTCTAATACTCCTTCACCCACCAACTCAATTCCTTTCGAAATTTTTTCAGCACTGTTTAGATTTTCCATTATTCCACTCCTTTAAACGCGCAATATATCCAAGATGTTATATTGCATTTATATTTTCTCTCTAATCCCTTGCTACATAAGCGATTAGAGAGATTTTTTTATTAAAATAGTTTTTGTTAAATTTCTGTTCTTTTTATAAAGATATAATCATCATTTTCAATCATTAATCTAATATCATTCATAACTTGATATTCGAGGTCTTTAATCCTTGTACTATCATCTAATAAAACTGCAAATAACGCTGACTTATCATTAAGAGAAATAAGCTCGTTTAAAACATCTTCTTTGTCTATAAGTTCAACTTTATAATGCTTTTCGCTTTTGTTCATTTTCTAAATCCTCCTATGTCCTTAAATCTCTCTTATTGCTTAATTCATAAGCAATTTGATTTTCTTTGTTGTAGCCTATTGGAATGATTGATTTAGGACCGCTTCTGTTTTTCTCGATAACTAGATAATAATCTTCTGCGCAGTCTTTTTCGTTCTTCCAGACAAATATAACCTTGCTTGCACTTTGTTCTAACTCACCCGAATCTCTTAACATCGATAAATTAGGCTGTTTTGCATTTTTAGTTGCTTCCCTATTCAATTGACAAAGACCAATGATAGTACAGTTGTTGTCCAAGCTCATTTTTCTTAGCTCCTTGGCTACTTCTGTCATTTTTTCATAACTGTTTTTAGCACGTACACCAATAAGCCCTACATGGTCCACAAACACTATAAAATGCTTATCGCTTTTGTAGCTCATAATAAATGATCTTAATTTATCCAACGTCGATGAATGATTTATAATGTCAATATGTCTTTTTGAAATATCATCAATTGCAGAATTAACAACATTCATATTTTTTTGTGGCAGTGTCTCATACTGCTCAAGCATTTTTTGATTCAGTTTAGAATTAATTGAAATAAGTCTCTGATACAGCTCCTCTTCTACCATTTCGAAATTGAAATATACACAAGGATAGTTGTGAGACAGATCATCCAATAGATTTATAGCTATACCTGATTTACCTACACCGGTAGCACCGGCAAGTATAACAAAGTCATTTTCCTTTAAATTAAGCTTCTTTTCTAAATTACTAAACCTTGTAAATTTGATATTGTTCTTATGCTTGGTAATCGAACCTTTGAGCAGTTCTTTAGTAAGCCTCGTCGATGAATAAGACCCTAAAGATGCAAAATTGTTTGTATCCTTGTAAAATTCATCAATTGTAATTTCATCATTCTGAAGCTTTTTAGCAGTTGCCAATAAGGCTTTCTTTTTATACTCCTTAACTGCATAATCCTGATACTGTTCAAATAGAGCAGTTGTTGCGGTACTTGTAGAACAGGCAATAACAAGATCAACATCAATTCCCTTTACTGCTAGGATATCCTCTAAAATAATAGTTTTATTTTCCTTATACGACTTTTTTATAGCAGTAAATATATCCCTGTGCTTTTTATCGAAATATGATGGTTTTAGAATCGTTAAATCCAATAATTGCGGTTTAACAAGAAACATACCGATTAGATCATCTTGATAATTATTCATATCCGCTCATCCATTCATTATCATCATTTGTATTGTTTTTAGAAACTGTACTGATTTCATCTTCCCATCTTTCGCCGTTAAGCCATGTGGAAGCGTGAGGTATAAATCTTTCATTCTGCCACTGTTCTGTCTCTTTATAATCAACAACTGCGCTTAAAATCTTTTGCAGTACTGTTTCATCGGTACATTTTTTAACAAAAACATCAAATGCTTTTTTCTTGTTCGTATGTCTTGGATATACACTCCAGAATCTTTTAAATGCATCATTTTTATCAAATTTTGCACTATATATATTACTAGTATTATATTCTATATTATTGTGGAACATTTTGTTCCTACCCCCGGAACATTTTGTTCCTGGTAGCAATTCAGGAACAACAGCCTTATATTCACAAAACCTTACTCCATTTATAACATTTTCAGTTTTTATTATAAATCCATCTTCTACTAATTTTTTTAAGCATCTTGAAACATTCTGAACTGTAGAATTAGTCCAATCAGCTAAATACTGTCTGCTCCCGGTATACGAATCATCGTCATTTTGTGAAAAGCCGTAAATGACTGCATAAATAAGCAGTGCGTTGCCTCTTAACTTTAAATCTGAGACCATCCATCCTAAAACTGTTATGTAATTGCTTTGTCTAACTTTAGTTTCCATTTCTGCCACCAATCCTGTTTTTCAATCTCTGTATCTTTAATTCAGCATTGACCTTTAGTTCAGTTTCATCGATACCGAAAATAAATTTAAGCTGTTCAAGCATTATGTAGACATCTGCCATTTCCATAGCTATATCACTTCTATTCTCTTTACCTCTGCGGTCTTTAAGCAGCTCCTTTGTAAGTTCGCTCATTTCCTCTATGGCCATATCGACCTGAGGACCGTTCCCGTAATGTTCCAGGGCATCAAGCATTATATTAATTTGGTTTGTGTTAAATTCCATCACTTTCACCTCTCGCATTCTTCAAGTTTTAAACTTAGCTGTGTTTCAATTTTAGATGTTTCAATCATTTTATTTAATCCTTCATCAACAGTCTGATTATGTGTTATGTAAAACATTTCTCTATGTGCCAATTTATCATCTTTTGACGAATATTTTTTACCATCTGATTTTTCATCAAAAATTACAATTTCTAAAACTTCAAAAACCAAGTCGCTTAGATTATACTGTTCAAATTTATTACTTACTTTTAGATGCTGCCACCATCGAAATAGTGGCGGTTTTATTGTTTTACCTATATAGCTTTTAAGCGTATGTTTATTTGTTATCCTGTAAATATATCCTGCTAAATTATTTTCATTATCTTTGGGGATACCTAAATGATCATTTTCATCAATCCATGGATCATTAGAACGTATTTTATTCATTAATTCATCACGGCATGTGTTAGAACAATAACTTCCATATTTATTTTGGTGATTATACAAATTTTTTCCTCCGATTACTGTAAATACTTTTCCGCATATATCACATTTCATTTTATATTCTTCGTGATGATATTTATACCAGTATTCATTGCTGTCTGATAGATAGTAATAACAATCTCCTGATATCATCGTTTTTGTTTTTCTAAAAGGGTGATTACCATGTTTATTAATAATTAACTGTTTTGCTGTTTCTCTATTATCACTGGTTATTACATCATCAGTAATTAATTTTTTTCCAATCGGAGTATTCATATCAACTTCAAATAATCTATAAAAATAATAAGCCATTCAACCCCTCCATTCCTTAAATAGATATCTAATTCCCAAAACAAGAGACAAAATAAACGCAATAAGCATTATTAGGAAAAATACGAATGCTATTTGTTTAGATGTCATTTTCCTTTGCTTCCCTTGTTGACTTAACATATTTATCACGCAGTTTCGTAATTAGTTGGCATTTTTCACATGTACCGATTTTCTTTTCTTCCTTGCATCCCCATTCATAACAGCAATCAGTGCAGATTTTATCTACAACAAACAGATCATAAAACTCTTCATCATAAATAGTCTCACGTTCTTCATCAGTAAATGTATTTTCAAATACTATATGTATTTCTTCCATACCTTTAAAACCAATTCTAGCGTTTTTGTATCCATTTTTTTGCCTAATATCAAGCCACCGTTCAATGTGCTTTAGAATATTTTGTTTATCCATCTTCTTTCACTCCCATTTTAATTAAATTAGCGTATTGCACTGGAAAGAAACGGTTTTCTTCAAATTCTCTGGCAATACATTCCATATTATCAAAAAATATTTTCTTATCTTTATCATGATAAAGATATTCGCAATCTGATTCTGACAAAATTTTTATTATCTTGATAAACGTATATTCTTCAATTTTTGGTTTTCTATCTAAAATCCACATACCAACTTTAAAATCTTCGAATTTGTATGGTTTAGGATTAAAAATATAATTAAGCATTTTTTCATAGCCTATAATACCTGAATTTATAGCACCTTTAGCATCAATAATATCTAGACCTCTTCCGAGTCTGTCATAGGCAACTTCTAGTTCAAATTTATATTTTAGTAATTCTTCTTTACTAAGCATTTTCTTTTACTTCCTTTAACTTTATCTTTAATGTTTCAACCTCTTTTTCTAATTCATTAGTTTCAGCAATAACTTCATCCAACTTTTCACTCAATAGGTTAAAACCTTGTATTAAAACGTCTATAATCTCTGCATGTCTATCAAATGGTTTATAATAATTTCTTCTTATTTTATTTTTAAATAATTTAATCATCTTCATCACCGCTCACAATGGTACAGTTAGCTAGAATTTCATAAATTTCCCGCGGTTCTGCATCTTCCCACTTAACAAATTTAAACATTGACTTGAACATGCCTATATAAGCACCACTACTAGCCCACGTTGTATTATGCTTTTCAGGTTTTTCGCTAGTTCCATACAATCTATTATCTTTATCTCTTGTAATAAAATTGTATCCATTCTCTTTAGCAACTTTTAAATATTCATACTCAAATCGAGTAAGTTTAATCGGTTTTTTATATTCTTCTTTATATTCTTCTTTATATTCTTTCAATAATTCCAATAACGACAGCCTTAAACATTCTGAACATACTAATGCACTGCAATTGTGTTTGTTAACACTGGAATTTGTCGTAATTCGATGTAACCAACAAGAGAGAGCCTCATCAGCAGTAACATCTGTATCAAAATTTAAAATTTCTTCTTTAATCTTCTCTATCTTTAACATTTTTTGTCCTCGTCTTTCCGGTTTCAACACCTGTAAAAAAAGTTACATAATCCCTAAGAGTGTCAATTTTTTTGTGAGCATACATAAATCGTTTAAACTCTATGGCCACCAACACTTTTAGCGGATTTTTCATTATTATTTTTTCAAAAAAAGTTACCGTACCTCTGATTTACGTAAAATCACGCTTTCAGGGGACTTTTTTTAAGCCTCTTCAAAATCATTAAATCCTAATTCTATATACTTATCAGGGTCTATTTCTTTAAGCAATTTTTCAAATTCCGGTTCACTGTATTCCTCGATAAAATGTTTATAAGATGGCTTATCTTTTACATAACCATGAATGAAATAATTATCTTTATTTGTTTTGTATACATCTATGTCATACCATTCATAAAAATTCATTCCACCAAAACTTGATATTTTTCTTTTATGCATGAAACTGTATATTTTTTCAGCTTTTTCAGTATCATACAGCAAATTACCTATTATCTTTTTCATCTTTTAATATCTCCATATCATATCCGCTTTTTATAAACTCTTCTGCTAATGAAGAATTGATTCCATTTCCTAATTTTACATAAATCAATTCAATATCATCACCGTCAAAATTCGTTTCTAGAAAGCGATTAATTCTGTCAAGCACCTTAGCTCTAAATTTCTTATTACTCCTTTCAGAGGAATACGGCATAGCTTTAAGGGCTGAGCGCGAGCAGTACTCTAATACTTTTCTTTTTATATCTAATTCTGTTTTGATATTATCAACTCTAAAGTAAGTATTATTTTTTGGAATTATTATTAATTCCATATTGTAATTTATAAATGAGTCATAAAATATTCTCATAAGTTTTATTAATAACTCAGGAAAAGCTATTGTAGCTTTATCTAATGCTTGTTCCAACTGTTCGATATATTGTTTTACAAGCTCATATTCATCTTCAAAATAATCACCAGCATTATCAAACAGTGCTTTCAAATCATGCATTACTTCACCTTTGTAAATCGTTGCTTTATTTTCCATTTTTATCCCCTATCCAATAACGCTTAATTTCATTAAAGACGTGTGTTTTGAAGTGTCCTAATGGTCTTTCTCTAAAATAACAAATGAACAAGTAACCTACTAATTCCTGCTTAACAGCAAAAATAGAATTACAGGAACATCCTATTTTTGTAGTTCCAATTCTTAACGTTTCTGTTTGTCCTTTATCGCTAACAATATAATCATAGTCTTCTATTCCAAATGCCGAACATATCGGTTTAATTTCTTTTAGCACCTCGATACGTTTTTCTTGAAGATATTTTAAGTAATCATTCATTTTCATCATCCTTTTCTTTTTGTCCTAAATAATCAACAACTAAGATTGTTATTATTGCTTCTGCTGCAATGGTTAGGATCACACCTAACCAAAAATCACTTATCATTCAATCACCTCTAAAACTTCAAATTTTCGAGTTTACGCCGTTTTTGCTCGTTTGACAACTTAGTATACTTCCTTGTAGTTTTTAAATCGCTATGCCCTAAAATATCAGCCAAATCAAGATAGTTTCCACTGTTCTGATTTAAAAATACTTGAGCAAACAAATGTCTAAAAGAATGCGCGTGTACATATTCTTTTTTTACTCTTGCCTTACCTGCAATTTTCTTCATTCTTCGCCATATTGTACTTTTGGCAGGCATTTGCCCTTCTTTTTGGCCAAGAAAAACATAACCCGAGCTAATTTTATTTTCTTTGCAGTATTTTTTTAATTCTCGTCTTAGATCCTGTCTAATCGGTACTACTCTTTCTTTACCCTTATTAAAAACACGAATATAATATTTATCCAAATTCTCAACTGTAAAGTATTTTAATTCCTCAATTCTTATACCTGTCATGGCTAAGGTCAGCATGATGTAGTACGTCTGCATCATCTTCATTCTTTTAGCCATTCTGAGAAGCCTTTTATAATCTTCTATAGTCAATACATCTTCATTGTTAAATTCTTCCTGCTGCCTAATTTTTTTTATTTTAAGTTCAGGAAGTTCTATCCATTTTAAAAATTTGTTAAGTGTGGTGATCCATGCATTTGCTGAATTAAGTGAACTAGATATATCACGAAGATAGCTTTTATATTCAATCGTAATATCTTTTGTTATATCAACATTTGAATAACCGCTATTTTCTAACCAATTAATGAACTTCGAGACACCATTTTTATAGGTCTTAAGTGTATTTGTAGACAGTTCATCGTACTTCTGTTCAAGTATCCAGGAATCAAGAGCTTTTTCTAAATCTTTCTTTTTCATACAAGTCTCCTATTAAATTTTAAATCAACCAACACTTTGCTTTTTTTGTATTTTTACACCTGTTTCAGGTGGAATCGGTGCGCAATATAACCTAAATATTATATTGCATTTATATTTTCTCTCTAATCCCATATGTACCAACGGATTAGAGAGATTTTTTTATTAAAATAGTTTTTGTAGTTTTTCTACCTTGTTTGATTAACTAACTGTTTTGCCATATAATCTCTTTAAGGAGGTTTATTATGGATAAAACAAGTAAAATGATATTTGAATATATTAATCAATTACCTAATAAAAAATTACGTTATACTAATCCCGATATTGATAAAGCTGCCAATAAATTAAATATTGATCCAAGTGAATTTCTGAAATGTATAGAATATTTAAGAAATGATGGAACTTTAAAAGAAAGTCGTGGCGGAATCGGAATTAAATATATCGAATTATCGCATCCTAGCTTACATATCAAAGAATTTAAAAGAATTCAATTCAAAAATTATTTAAAAAATAATCTCATTAGCATCATAGCGCTTTTTGTCTCAATAATTTCTTTAATTATTTCAATTTTTTAGTTATAAAAATACCGATATAAGAACTGCTATTGTGGATATGATTAAACTCAAAATATCTATCACATTAGCTTTTTTATTTTTCTGCATTTAATAAAACACTTTACTGCTGTGCTTTACAGTCGGCATCTTTACAGGTACCCATTCGATATCATTTTTATGTGTTGCTGAATTATATTCATATTTCGGCTTCAATCCCTGTTGGCGCTTTTCCTTAAGCATTTGTTTGCGCGCCTTTTGTTCTTGTTCTCTTCTAATTTTTCTAATAAATCTCATTTTCTTTTCCTCTTCTTTCTTTTTTTAATATTCAAATCCACCGAACCAGTAGTGATCTTTGTGGATAGTAACTCTTGTAATTTTCTTCTTTTTAAATATCCTTCTAAACTGTTTTACTGCCTTTTTATAAGCTGTTTCCCTTGTTTCTGCATAAATAACCAAGGGGAGTACAATTACCTCACTTTCTATGTAAATGTTGTATTTAAACATCTTCTACAACGTAATACTTACCTTCCAAAACACCATTGTGGCACAACCATACAGGTAAATAGATCGGCTTTATTTTCAACAGCTTACTAAGCTCATCACTCCATATAGAACCGCAAACATTTGTAACATCATTAATATCCAACAATAGATACTTAACCGGCGGTTTTGGCATAAATATCATCCCTTCCTAAGCATCTTCATTTTGTTTTAAAATACTGCTTTTTAAGTTAAATTTTCTTCTCCACCCTTCAACAAAATCTAAAACCTCATTAACAGCAGTGCAGTTATTTTTTCCTCGAAGCTGCTTTATTTCATTTTTACTTGACAGTTCTAATGTGTAAAACGGACTGTTTACATCATCACGCTTTCTAATAAGAAATATACTAGTTTCTCCACTGGCATACCTTTTATCATATGTCCTTACGCAGTGATTAAGTTTTGCACTTTCATTTATTAGATCAGCGATTGAATTCGCTGGTGTAATAACAAAATCATCATCAGCAAATCTATATTTAGATAACTCGTTGCTTACCCTTTCTCTAATCATCAGGTCATCTTTAGCAGATTTTTTTGTCTCAATCTGTATCATTAATCTGTCGTGAGCTTCTCCTATGTTATCCGGATACCTGTTGCTGTGATTCATCGGAAGTCCCAGTTCTTCACAGAATCTGTAATAATCTTTTATTATGTTCAAAGAAGTACCCTGCATTTTAAAATAGTCAAGTGCATAAACACTTATATTAATATCCGCATATTTAATTCTTGATATTTCGACAAGTTTTAACAGTTCATTAAAATCACTGCGGTCCTCTATCTTAAATTTATATATCAGATCTCTATACTTTTTGAATTCCTTTAGCGGGATATGCAGCTTTTTCAAACGCTCGATATCACATTTTTTTATGCCCAGAATCTCAGTTCCTTTTTTAGACCATCTTAGTACCCTTAAATCGTCCTTGAGCAGATAAGACAAGCCTATCTTTGATATCATTTCAACTTCCGGATGTTTATCATAAATGGACAGATATTCAAACAGTTCATCAATGCTGTAAACACTGTATTCAAATCCACTGTATTTATAAACAGAATTTTCAAGCAGTGAAGCCAGTTCACCGGCAGACGTATGTATAAAATAGTTGCTCCTTTTCCAGCGCTGTCCATAATACATGCTGCCTTCTGTACTTACATCAAAAGTCCCAATCTTATGAATCTGCCATTCATTATTGTTTCGATAATCGAAAGGATATGAGTAATCATATGTCCAGCATTTGATTCCACCACCCATAGAAGCATAAAGTCTCCGTGTCAGTTGGTAGCTGCATCCAGACAGTTGCCTTTTAACCTCAAATATATCTGTAACTTTCTCTTTATGTAGCCATCTTTGCGAAATATAAAAGGTACGGCATATGATCCGATTTTTCCATTTTTCATAAATTGCAACATAGAATCCATAAACTTCAGTATCTTTTTTTGGGCGTTTCCAGGATGGATCATCATCACTTATCATATATTCTTTAAAATCCGTGGCCTTGTACTGTTTTAATTTCAATTTTGACAGTCTGTTTAGTAATTTGTCACTTTCACTTAATTTATTTGCCATATAATCAACCTAATCGAAGAGTGACATCTGTGCTCTTTCCATATCCTCTTTATGTTTTTTAGCTGCTTTTTTTAACTCTTCTCTCTTCTGTTTTTTTACTTTTTCTTCCTCCCGGATTTTTTCAAGTTCAGCCTTTACCTTTTGATTGACAATTGCATCAATATCTTTTGCATGCTCCTTAACATCTTGTTTCTTTGGCATTAATCTTGACAGTTCCACACTGCCGTCTGCATTGGTAGTAAAATTCTTCTTTCCAATTTCAAGATTATCTTCATCAAAATAGTGAACAGCAAGTGAGTATATTTCATCATCTTCACCGGCAGCATAACCAGTAACGCCCTCTTTTACGCTCTGCTTTGATATCTCAATTAAAATATAATCAAAACACTCCTTTAAACTCTTATTTTGATTATTTAATTTATCCTCTAAATCGTTTCTTGATAAAAGATAATTACCTATTTTTTTTATCCATGGATTTTGAGAAGAATCCATTTCCGCTTTGATTTTATCCATAAAATCCCTCCTTTTTCCTAAAAATGGTGCAAATAAAAACAGTACCCTAAAAACACTGTTAAAAACCTATATATTTTTTATTATCCTAACGATAAAATCAAAAATGATACCTGAAGCTCCCGCGGCTATAAAACCTACCAAAATAATAATTAAAACGATTGTATAAAAGCCTCTGGCATTAAGCCTGTTAATGTACTTTTCCATTTTCAATATCCTTTATCAGATTATCGATAAGACGTGCGCTTACAGCTGCGGTCACTGTATATATTTGCAGAGTAACCTTCCTTATTAATTTTCATTACTTTAATATAAATATTTTTTGTTACTGGCAGTTCAACCTTTTGTATCTCATAAATACTTTCCATATTTTTCCTCCTTTATTTCCTTCAAGGGAAGATGTATTGCTTTATTTTTATTTAGTTGTTATAATAAATTTGCTTTAGATTTTGTTTGGCACTGTTGGCGCAGTGCCTTTTTCTTCATCTTTTTTTCTTAGTGTGAAAGTATATTCACAGCCTTCAGCATTTCCTAAAAGTTTTAGAAGTGTTGCTACTACTTTATATGGATCTAAATTTTTAAACTGCGGATCCATTTTACCCTTTTCCATTTTTTAACCGCCTTTCTTATTGAATTAATTTAATTTACTACGCTCTAACATTATTTTTAGTTCTTCATTTAAATATTTTGCAAAACATAGATTACATGTCCCACTCCAGATTAAGGATTTAATAATCTTTTTTATTTTTTCATCTATTTGATCATATGTTTCACATTCTTTCTTTAATTCGTTATATAAATCCCTGACAAGTGAATCAGCCTGATTTTTTATTTCCAAGCCTATTAAATCTAAATTTACGTTCATTCTAATTACTCCTTCTATGGCTTTAGTCTACAATAATCCAATCATTACTTATAATTTCTTTTGGAGCTATACTGTACTGAGATATTGCTCTTTGTACACCATAAAATTCGAAACAAATCAGGTTATTTGGATATGGCTTTAATTTTAACCTGTACCCATTTCCCACACATTGCTCGTTATTAGGTAATGCGATGCACTTATTTTCAGTTTGAGCCTGTTTAATTGCTTTTACTATGTCCATCTAACTCACCCCATTAACACTTGAAATTTCAATCTCTAGATTATGATCAGGACGCCAACCACTTAAATATTCTTTTGCCTTTTCGAAGTCTATCTTTAGGGTATCGCGGTAACTTGGGATTTTGAAATAATCCTTGTAATCACGCCACAATTGACAGAACACCTTATGATGGAGCTCTAAATATGCCTGACTGTCTTTACCTCCCAAGACTCTAACTGCTGTTGCACTTGCGATTTTTCTTAGTGTGTACTGCTTTCTGCTGTCTACAGTAGTTGTGTTTTCTAGATTAGTTACGCGACTGTCGATGTGTTCAACTTTTTCATCAACTTCAACTAATGCCTGATTTTGTAATTTCAACAACTGCATTGCTGACATGCTTTTTACTTTGAAATAAGTTTCCTCTAAAACATCAAACTGCTTCCATGCTTGATCGGTGTCTAAAATTTTGCTATGACGATTTGCTCCACGTTCGGTCCATAGATATAGATGCGGTGCTCTTGGATTGACTAGGTCAATATCATTGACGTAGTTCTTGAACTCTTTTAATTCACTGCCTTTTAATAAATAGAAATCTCTACCTTCAATAAATCTATCTTTATTGTTAACGAAATTATTTTTTATGCTATTTTCATTAGTTTCATAAACTTCAGCTAATTGATGAGTTGTTAAAACTCGAATTCCTTCATGTTCAATAACTTGTAATTGATTCATTTTCTACCACTCCTCTCCGTTTAAACAGAATCAACATTACTTAACGATTTTTGAATATTCATACCTGTGACTATTGCATTTATAATTTCAAGTTCATTATCGTTGAGTTTACTAACTTGCTTTACAAAATAACTTGTTTTTTCAATTTCTTTTTTTAATTCTTCCCAAGTCATATATTTATGTTTATGTTTATCAACCATTATCTTCACCGCCCTTTCTGTTCACAACATAATATTATCATAAGAAAATATGTGTGTCAACATGTTTAATTTGTGTTTTATTTATACTTAATGTTGACTAACATGGTTTTGATGTGGTAGTATTTCATTGAAAGGAGAATAAGAGTGTCAACTATAGGAGAACGCTTTAAAGAAGCAAGAAAAAACCTAGGTTTATCAAGAAGAGAACTAGGTGAAAAATTGGGTGTAAATTTAGATGTAATTTCTAATATTGAACTTGAGAGATTAAAAAATCCTCAACAAAAAGAGCCTTTATTCAAATTATTTTGTAAAGAATGTGGTATCAACTATACGTGGTTGATGGACGGAACAGGAAAGCCTATTTCTGAATTTCCGAAAACAATATTAGATGATTTAGCAAACACTTATAAATTAAATGCAGAAGCTAAAGAATTAATAAAAAGGTTTGTTAATATGCCTGAAGAAAAGCGCGCTGTAATAATGGAATTATTCGACCCAATAAAAAAGGACGATGATTAATCAGATCATCGTCCTTTTAGTTCAATATTAAGTAATTTAAATAATCTAGCATCTTATCTAAATCTTCTTGATTCATTCTTTCTAGATAATATAAAATTGTTTTTATTATATCTTGTTTCCCCCTTGTATTTATTCTGCTGTTTTTGTTATAAATTTTATTTCTTTCTTCCATAACTCCTCCTCTCCCTGTCTTTCCATAATCATTAATATCTCCTACAGAAATTATATTACTTTTTTTTAAGGGAAAAAAGAGGTTTAGGTCATTTGTATTACTATAGTAATACAGAAATTTTATTTATACTCAGAATCAAATAAATCATATATACAAACCTCTAAAGCCTGCGCTAACTTTTCCACAGTATTAATCGATGGACTGCATTTATTCCTTTCGATTTTTTGAATAGTTGATTTAGAAAGCCCTGACATTCTCACCAGCTGTCTTATTGAATAACCTTTTGAGTTTCTAACTATTTCAAGTTTCATTTTTGCCATTTTATGCACCTCCAAAAAGAGTGTGCCCTATAAACTGTTAATTTAAAAATTAGTATCAGGTATTGAAAATAATTCTTTTTGTGTTATTATTTTATCGAAAAAAGACAATCTTCGGTAAACACACATTATGTGTTTATATATAATCTTATTTTGAGAGGGAGGTGAGATTATGAAGACATGGAAACTCGTTGCAGGAATCCTATCAATTGTACTATGTGCTTTTGTAATGCTTCAATCTTGCGCCGCTGGAGCTGTTAATACGCTAAGCGAAAATGGTGAAGTTGGCGGGAGTGCAGGCGCTATAGTTGCTATATTAATGCTTGCAGGTGGAATTGTATCAATTGCTACACGCAGCAGCACAAAAAAAGGCGGGAATATTGCACTTGTAGTATTGTTTGGTATTGCTGCATTAATGGGATTCACAATGGCCGGCGGATATGGTGATTTATATATCTGGGCTGTATGGTGCTTGATCAATGCCGTTTTAGCTGGTTACTGTATTGTAAAAACACCTAAAGAATAGTAAAATTAGATTGATTTAAATAATAACCACTCAGTGAGTGGTTATTATATTACAAAAAAATAAAACCGCTTTAAAGCGGTTCGTGTATAGCAATTATTTCTGTGCAGCATTGCTATGCTTATATTATAACAGATATAAGGAGTATTTAAAATGAAAAATGTTAGACTATATATTCGTGTATCGCATGAAGAGCAGGTTAAATTCGGCTACTCAATCGATGCACAAATAAATGCTTTAAAAACATATTGTAAAGAGAATAAATTAATCGTTAAGGGACGATATGTAGATGAAGGAATTTCTGCATACTCAATAAAAAAAAGACATGCACTTCAAAAAATGATTAATGAATCTGAAAACGGTGATATCATATTATTTACAAAGTTAGACCGTTTCAGCAGAAATGTACTTGATGCAAATATTATACTTAAAAATCTAAATGATAAAGGGGTATCAATAAAAGCAATAAATGAAGATGATATCGATACATCTACAGCAGATGGGAAATTTATTTTTGATTTAAAACTAAGTCTTGCTGAACGTGAGCGTAATAAAACAAGTGAACGTATAAACGATGTATTCAAATATAAAGCACAGAAAGGTGAATCGATATCCGGCAAAGTACCACGAGGATATAAAGTTGTTAATAAAAAATATGTACCGAGTGATCTAGCCCCTGTTATAAAGGAAATATTTAGTTATTATGATACTTACTCTAATATTTCTAAAACAATGAGATATATCAAAGAGACGCATAATTTAAACTGGAGTTTTGAAGTTGTGAAACAGATTTTAAAAAATAAGATATACATAGGGGTTCACAAATATAATGATGAATTTTGTACTCCTTTAATTGATAAGGGTTTATTTGATAGAGTTCAAAATAAACTTGAGCGGAATAATAAAAAGCCAAGAACTTATATATATCTTTTTAGCAAACTTATAAAGTGCCCATGCTGTGGATCGGTATTAGTTGGAAATTCTAATGTATCGACAAAAGAACCCTCTTATTACTATCGCTGCAACACATATTATAGAAATCACGGTGCTTTGAAATGCTCATCTAATAAAACTTTTAGTGAAAAAAAACTTGAAAATTATCTTGTAAATAATATTCATGAACTGCTTGAAGTATATATAGCAGATATTGATAAAAAAAATAAACCTATGCCTAATAACAATAATAAAATAAGTGCTTTAAAAAGAAAAATTGCAAGACTGAAGGATTTATATGTTGAAGAGCTGATTGATATTGACACATATAAAAAAGATTACAATAAATATAAAGAAGAGTTGAAAAGATTAACACCAACAATAGAAAATAAAGCCTCTGATGCTATAATGCAATTAATGAATGTAAATATTCCCGAGTTATATAAAAAGCTCACACGCGAAGATAAACAAGCGTTCTGGCAAAGTATTATTAAAGAAATACATATCATTGATCAGAATAATGAAAATTATGAGATTTTTTTTAATTAATTTGTGTACTAAACAAGTTATGCCATTAGGAATAACAAGTAACAAAATAACTAAAATTACTGAAATACAAAAAATCATCTCAATCAATGTAAAGCCATTATTCCTTTTCATCTTTCATACCTCCTATAAATTACTGACTACATTCATCATCGGAATAACAATTGCAACATAAACTAAAATTACAAAACCAGCCACAAAACAATATATTATTGGTACAAAGAGTTTAATCAATCTCGTTACCTGCATATGCAAAGTATCAATAGATACCCTTAAATAATTATCGAGTGATTTATCTTTTTGATTATCATGAATTAATAATTTAAAATATGCTATAAATAATGGTTCAAAATATTCAAAATCATTTATTATATCCTCTAAAGCTTCTCCTTCTAAAACTTGTCGATAAATTTCGTAAATTATCATTTTAATATCACTATCATCTATTTGCTCATAAAGCATGACAATAATATCAGTTGAATCATAGCCATTGATCAGTAATTCATTATAGTACAGAGCAAATTTTAGTGAATAGTATTTTTGGATTAACCTTCTTATTAAAACTATTTTTTCAATTAACAAATCAATAAGTTTAAAATATTTTCTTTTAATAGCATAAATACTTATTGTGAAAAATACTGTAAAACTAAGTATAATGAAAATTACTATAATTGGAATAATTTCAAAAAGCTTAAATATAATTCTAGTTATAATACTTGGACTAATATTAAATTCGACAAACAATTGCATGATTGATGGTAATAATCCATATACAATAAACAATGAAAAAAACATTAAAAAAATAATGAGTAAAACTGGATACGTTAATTCTTTTTTTAGCTGTGTAAATATTTGTTCCTTTTTTCTGCATATTTTTAAGCTATGCTCAATTGCAGTTGAAATATTATTTTTAAATCGAAAAAATTTAAAGTATTCAATAAATGTATTGTCAAAATCAATTTCTATAATAACCTCATCAAATGCTTTACCAGCAACCAAATTTTGTTCAATCAGCTTTATTTTTTCAGTTTGATGGATTATCAGACATAAATTTAAAACATCTTTGATTAAATAACCTTGTTTTAAAAAGTTAGCGATATTTTCTAATAATTGTAAATCATCATTCATAAATAATTCCTGCAACCTGTGTATAATCAACTAAATTATTTTTTAATAAATATTTTGCATTCATTTCAAATGTTTGATACTTAACAGGTTCATTATTGAAAAAAGTTAAAATTTTTTGACGATTTAAATATTCTGGTAAAATTAAGGGCTGATGTGTATACTTGTGATAGAGCATTTTTTGGCATATTATGCCAATTAAAACATCCTCTATATCAATTTTTAAAAGTCCTAAGTTTAAAAGACGTCTGATTGTTGTAAGGCAATTTGACGAATGGATTGTTGTTAATACTAAATGGCCTGTTAATGCACATGTAACAGCTAGACGAGCAGTTTGCTCATCGCGTATTTCACCTATCATTATTACATCAGGATCATGGCGTAAGATTTGTTTTAAAGAGTTATTATATGTAATTCCTAGTTTTTCGTTTATTTGAATTTGCAAGCAATACTCCTTTTTTATTTCGACCGGATCTTCAAGAGTGACAATATTTCTTTGTTGAGTAGCGTTAATTGAATCTAGTAGGGTATATAGTGTGGTTGACTTTCCTGAACCAGTTGCTCCACTTACAATAAATAATCCGGCTTCTAAAGTCGTGATATGTTTTAAAAAAACAGTTGTTTCTTTAAAAATAGTCAATTTATCAAGGGCAATTTGTTGATGATTGTTTAAAATTCTAATTACAATACTATCTAATTCTCTACCAGGTAAACTAGATATTCGTAAATAGTAAATTTGATTTTGATAAATATAATTTAAATGACCCGTTTGTGGTCGTAAACGATAATTAATATCTATATTTGACTTGAAACGAATATAATTAAATAATTTTAATCCGATATGACTTTCAAATGTATCATATAATACCAAATCACCATGTTGCCGAAAAGAAACAGAACATTTTTGCTTCATTAAAATATGAATATCTGATGTCTTATAATTAATTGCATGATTTAAGATTTTTTCAAATAGTTCATCCATAAAAATACCTCCTATTATCATTTACGCCTGTAATATAGAAATTACTTTTAAAAAATAAAAAAATACGATTATTCTAACCTTTTAAGCAAAACAAATCTAAATAAAATATAAATTGGATAATATATCTAGACACATAAAAAATAGGGTTATTAATGAAGACATTACATCTTCCAACCCTACTTTTTGTTAGGCACCCTACATTATTTTAAAGCGCCTATATTTTATCCTCTTATCTAGTACTAGAATCTGCAAGTAACTATTTTTCAATTTCTATATTCTCATTCGTAGTTCTTCGATTGTAAATTTTATACTACAGAGGTATTTCCCCATCCGTTTACGAAAGAGGTTACTCTAGCACAACAGTTACTTGTATGTTGTGCAATTGTTACATCATCATACCCGCTAGATATTTTACTTCCAGATGCGACTACAAAAGCGACATGATTGTATCGTCCATCTTTTTCCCAATCTGCTATACATTGATACATTGATATATTGATTTTTTTATTTCTTCTAGTGATATTTTCATTGATCTTAAAAATACAATAAGTTTCACACTATCAGCATCGCTTTGACTATAATTTCGGTAGTCATTATCATCTCTATCTGGTTTTATTAAACCAACTTTTTCATAATATATGAGTGCTTTCTTGGTAATATGAAACCACTCTTCAACTTCATGGTCTTCATAGCATTCATTCTCCTTGCGCTTATTACATATTATGCCCTAAGGTTTAGGTCAATAAAAAGGATAATATTTATTCACAAAATAAATATGAATCTTATTCTATTAGTCCACAAAATAAAAAAGTGAAAGGAATGATAATCCGGACATTTTCCCCACTATACTTTAAAGAGATTATGGATTATCTTCATAATCTCTCATTATAATTTATAGCGGGTTTTGTAATCCCTCTCTATAAATTATAGCATCTTTTTTCTCGTTAACTTTACCATAATAAAAACCCCTCACGTTGGTTATGTCCAACTTTTGGGGTTCGCTTCAAAATATATAGTCTTTTAATGTCCTCTATGAGCCTTACAATAGTATTGAATAGAAATACCTAATAATGATAGTCCAGAAATGAGTAACAGTCCATTTATATCAACATTATCACCAGTTTTTACACTTACAACCGGTTTTGTCGTATCTCCAGGATTTACTGTTGGCTCATCCTTTACTTCTTTAATATCCCATAAATAGTCTTTTACAAATGTTGTAAACAGACTACGCCATGTTCCCCAGTCATGAGCACCATAAGTTTCAATATAATCATATTTAATGCCTGCTTCATCTAGATTTGCTAATAATCCTGCAAAATCTTTATTTCCTGTAAATCCAACTTTACCATAATCAACAATACCAGCTGCTAATAATAATGTTGGTTTGTCCGCATTTTTTATTGCTGATATATCAGTATTTGGATCAGTTGCTGACCAAATTCCTAAATATCCAAATTTATCTGCTAAGGTCGTATAAATAGACGTTGTTGTAAGACCGCCCATAGATAATCCACAGAATGCACGATCATTGCTGATAGTTGAAACACTATAGTTAGCTTCAATAAATGGAATAATATGATTCATTAAGTTATTTTTAATTTGATCATAGTCCCAACCAAAATATGTATTATCCATTGTTACAACAATTGCTTCAGCTGCTTCTTTATCAGCTAATAAATTATTCATTATATTAGGAACCGCACCAATTGTCATCCATTCAACTTCATTACCACCGCCACCGTGTGATACATAAATAGTTTTATAGCTTTTAGTAGCATCATAGTTATATGGTAGATATATACCCAATGGTTGTTTTGTTCCATCAATCGCATCATAATTTACGAATGAATATGTTCCTTTTTGATTATCATCTCTAGCATAAACATATTCTTGTCCATCAATAGTATTCTTTGAAGAACCAACATACACCAAACTGTGGCCAGCATCATGATTATTGTAGTCATTTTTTAGTGACGGATTTGCTGGATCTTGAATTGTTACTGTAGTGCCATCAGCATAAGTAACTGTATAGTCATAGTAGTAAAGATTCCCTGGTAATGGTAAAGTAATTTCAAAACGTTCATCTTTTGTCTCTGTCAATTCATAAATGGCAGTATCATTATTTAACCCATAGCCAGTATTAAACATTCCATCTTTATACTCGTAAGCATTATATACTTTTGCTTGTGAAAAATCTAAAGTCTGAGTATAGTTTTTAACCGCTTCATCATCTTTAGAATAGAATTGTAAATTTCCTGAAACAGTTACCTTGACCGCATCCTTGATATCTTGATCTTCGTATACAAAAGTTGTTATATAATCACCATCATATGCTGGATTAATGTTTTCTTCTACTGTCACACCGGCTTGATAAGTAGATTCTCCAGGATATTCATAACCCCATAAAATATCTTTAACAAATGTTGTAAATGCATCTCTCCATACGCCCCAGTCATGTGAACCGTATTTTAAATCATAAAAATGCTCTACTCCCAGCTCTTCTAAATATTCATGTGCTCTTACTGTCTTTCCTCTGTTAAATGCTGAATCTCCAGATTCCTGCGTCGCCTGAATAGCCATATCTAGATTCCCGCCAGTTAGATATACTGTCTTTGTTTTTAATAACTCCCAGTCTTTACAAATCAGTGGATCTGCTGTCCCTGAAAAATTTCCATACGCTCCAAACATGTCTGTATAACTGAACATGATTGTCCCTGTTGTCAATGCTCCCATTGATAGACCACACAGCGCTCTGTCCTCCACTTTCGTAGATACGCTGTATCTCTCTTCAATCAGCGGAATGATATTTTCTTTGAAATTTTTCGCAATTAAATCATAATCCCATCCAAAGTGACTGTTATCCATTGTTACAACAACACTTTCTGCTGCTTCTTTTTCCGCAAGGATATTATCCATAATATTTGGCAATGAACCAATTTCCATCCATTCGGCTTCATTTCCGCCACCGCCATGTGATACATAAATCGTTTTATATGTTTTTGAAGGATCATAGTTGTATGGTAGATAAACACCTAATGACTGTGTTTCTTCATCTGTGTTATGTGCATCCTTGTATTCAATAAATTCATATTTCCCTGTTTGACCGTCAGCTCTTGGATAAATATACTCCTGTCCTGCTGTTGTATTTTCACTGTTTCCAACATAGAAAACACTGTGTCCCGAATCATGATCAGTTAAGCTGTTTTTCTTTGATGGATTTACCGGATCCTGAATCGTAACTTTTGAACCGTCACTATACTCTACTGTATAATCATAAAAATACTGATTGCCCGGTAACGGCAGTGTAATCTCGAATCTTTCGTCTCCTGTTTCCTCCAGTTCATAAATGGGTGTATCGTTATTTTGTCCGCCGCTTACATTGAACATTGCGTTATCCTTATCATAGTCATAAGCACTGTAAACCTTGGCTCCGGTAGGATCAGCTGTTTTTTCATAATTTTTAACAACCGGATCATTTAATGAGTAAAACTGAAAATTACCTGAAACTGTTACTCTTTCTGCGTCACGTGCATCTTTGTCTTCATAAACAAAGGTTGCGGTATAATCGGCATCCCAGTCTGGATTAGTATTTTTCTCTACCGTTACGCCCGGACTATATACAGCATTTTGAGCCGTTAATGCGGTAATACCATTGGACATTAGCATAGTTCCTGATAATGCCACTGACAATAACAAATTCTTTTTATTCATATTATCCCTTCCTTTCACTAACATTCTATCCGAAGAAGGAATAAGAACGCCACATTCCTTTATGCAAGCTGCTTTCATTTTTTGCAAGCAGGTTTTATAATTTGAAAGAGCATGCAGGCAGAAAAGTTAATATATTCATTAATTATATAAGCTAGTAGAATATCAAGTTGCAATATATTTACACTAAGATAATTATATCATGACTCATTTTTTATTATTTCAACCATGAGATTCTTTCCTAAAATAAACTCACAGCGATCAACACGCATTATTGTAAAATACTACAATAATTGAATTATTAAAAAAATCGTAAAAAATTATAGCGAACCGAATAAGTTGTCCAACCTATTCGGTTCACTTTTTATATGTCCAAACTTACGAATAAACAAAGAATAGTGGTACTATGTCACATATGGGTTTATATGCACTTAATCCTACTCCTAAGCAACGTTATAACTCTTATAAGGGGGAAATGAATGGAACTTGTAAGAACTTACTTCTTGATAAACGAGAGAATAAGTATATTAGAAAAACATATTTTAATAGAAACCTTAAAACTACATCGGTTAATCAAAAATGGACAACTGATGTTTCTGATTTTAAAACAGCTATGAGTAAATTATATTTATCTCCAATTTTAGATATGCATAGTAGAAAAATCGTAGGATACGATATATCAACTACACCAAGTCTATTTCAAACATACCGAATGTTAGATATGGCTTTCTCTAAATTTTTCCATAGTAATCAAGGATGGCAGTACCAACATTTCTCATATTAAAATAAATTAAAAGAAAAAGGAATTACTTAATCAAAGTCTCGAAAGGGAACGGTCAGGATAATTTACTAATAGAAAACTTCTTGGAAAAAATGAAGAATGAAATGTTTTATGGATTTGAAGATACATTCAAATCATTAGAAGAGTTAAAACAAGCTATGATAGATTATATCGAATACCATAATAATTCTATAATTACAGTAAAAAGAAAAGGCTTAACCCCTATACAAATTAGGAATCAAGCCTTACAATTAATTTAAATTATTTTTTGTCCAACAAAGGCAGTTCACTATAAAAATTACGACTTTTTTAAATATGGATTATTTAGGCGTTCTTCACTTAACGTAGAGTTTGGTCCATGACCAGGATAAATAACAGCATCAAAATCATATTCCTTTATTTTATTTATGCTTTCGATTGTTTCATACTTTGATGAATTTGGAAAATCAAAGCGTCCAATTGACCCTTTAAACAATACATCTCCAGAAAAAATTATATTTTCATCTTTTAAATAAATCATTGACGATCCTGGACAATGTCCTGGTAAATGTAGCCATTGTACATCAAAATCCCCAAACTTCATCTCCTCATGGCTTGACTGAACTGGTGCTTTAACAGTAAAAGGATTTTCATACACTGATAAATTTAACTGAGGATTATCTAGCATTTCTAAATCGTCTTGATGAAGATAGATAGGACAGTGGTAATGTTCGTATAAATAGTCAACCGCACCAATATGATCGAAATGTCCATGAGTTAATAAAACAGCTTCTGGAACTAGTTCATTTTCCGTCAAATAATGCACAACTTTCTTACCATTAGCTCCAGGATCAATGATTAAGCAATGATGATTCTCATCACTTACCACATAGCCATTAGTTTGCATATTACCTAGCAGTAATGTTTTTATTTTCATCTTCTTCCTCCTATAAAGAAAAAAAGCCAATAAGGCTTATTTCTTTTCTTTATGTACAGTTTTTTTATTACATCTTGGACAGTATTTGTTGATTTCCATTCTATCTGGATGATTTCTTTTATTTTTTGTGTTGATATAGTTTTCTTCACCACATTCAGTACATTTATAAATGATATTTTCTCTCATTAGTTACACCTCCATTAGTAAACTTCCGTCTAATATATTATCATAGTATTTAAATAATTACTAGCACTTTTTTTAATTTGTTGAGTGATACTTCTCCCAGTAACGATCAATTACTGCTTGAGCAACGATCGGAGCAGAACTAGATCCGCTTGTTGCAGTAGTTTGTCGATAACTCATACAAGCAAAAGCAACTTCTGGTCTAGAATCCTCCGTTGTTTGCACATAACCTATTTGTAAATGATTAGGATAATCGGTTGTTCCAGTCTTACCATCATCAGTTGTATAATCTTCTGCTGTTCCGGTTTTAGCATAAGTTACATATGGTTTTGAATTCCAAGAATGTGCAGTTCCTTCAGTTCGGGTAACACAAGCTCTCATTCCTTGTTTAATTTGGCTAAACGCCGTCGCTTGATTACTAACATCATCTAATACATTTGTATTTGCCTCATAATTAACTTGTATTTCTCCATCCTCATCAGTAGTATATGAGTCTAAAAGTAAGTGGGGCTGGATTCTTTTCCCGCCATTAGCCAATGTACATGCGTATTGTGCTAATTGAATATTTGTGTAAGTATCATACTGACCAATCATTGCATCTAATAACAACCCACCTGTACGTTGTTTTCCTCGATATCCTAATGCTTCATTTGAAACATCTAATCCTGTTTTAACTCCTAACCCTAACTCACCTAAATCATTTCTTAAAGTATCAAAAGCTTCTTCATTTATTTTCAACGGCCCATCATAAACATAATTTGCCCCACCTAAAAGCATTGCTATCCTAAACATATAAACATTTGATGAATAAGCCAGAGCATCAACTTCATTAATAGTTCCAAAAGATTTCCAAGACTTTTTAGCTTTTGTTCCTTTAATTTTGATTGGCTCATCAACAAAATAAGTGTTTGGTCCAATTACTCCTTCTTTGAAACCAGTATAAATTGAACCTCCCTTAATTGTTGAACCGATTTTATTTGCATCTAGGTAATTCCCTGAAGCATAATCACTAACTTCACCAGTTGCTTTATCGATTGTTTTGCCGGCCATTACAATAATTTCACCCGTATATGGATCCATTAGAATAAAAAACATTTTATTAAAATATTTATTACTGCTATTACAAGCTTTTAATTCCTCTTCGATTTTTTGATTAGCCAATTGTTGAAGTTCCCAATCAATTGAAATACGAATATTTGAACCTGCAGTTCCTGCTTTAGTACTTGTTATTATTGGGTTTCCTGAGCTATCATAATTTAAGGTATAGGTACTATCATTCCCTCGTAAAATATCTTCATACTGCTCCTCTAAGCCCGAAGTTCCTACTCTAGAATCATTTTGGTATCCCAATGCTAATAATTCATTTTTTAATTCTACAGGTAACCCTTGTTTTTTAGTCGTCACTTTGCCTAAAACTGAAGCAAACTCTGTTGAATTTGAATATTGACGTGCCCAATCTGTTGTAACTGTCACCCCGGGTAAGATATCTGCATTTTCACCAATAATACTAGCCTCCTCATCAGTTAAACCTTCAGCCAAAATTGACGAACCACTCGTACAATTTTGCATCAAGTATAAAAAGTGAGTATATTTTAATGTTGCTTCATCCATATATTGACTAATTAATTCATCAGTAATTCTCTCTAATTTAAGACTATATAATCTTTTGTCTGCATTTTCTTGAGCTTTGATTTCTTCTTTTTCTTTATCGCTAATCAATCCGTCAGCAACATCTTTAAAAGCTAAAATAAAATAATCCTTTTTTGCTCGATCAGAAATGATTTTTTTATCATTTACATCAATATTGATATTTTTTGCTAAAAAAGCAGCTGATTCTTTTAAAACATCATTATCAATTTTTTTAGGTGCATAATATGTTGCACAAATTACACTTGTATTTTCCACTAATTTTACATATTCACGGTCAACAATTTCTCCTCTAGGAGCATCACTCGTATATGTAGTAGTACCATATTGTTCCAGCTTTACTGCCAATTCATCAGCCTGTTTAAATTGTATAATTCCTAAACGTATTGCCATTACGGAAGTAACAGCAATAACAAAACAAAGTAGTCCGATTAATCGCCGACTAACAATGTTATCTTGTAAATTTTTTTGTTCACGTTCTTGTTCTGACGCCCCATAAAAACGTACCTTAGGTATTTTATTTCGAAAATTAAATGCCATTTCTACGCCTCCTTATCATTTGTTCATTATAAAACAAATTTACTTGTAAGTAAATTAAAAACAAAATTTACCACAAAGTAAAAATAACTGCCATAATTTTATTAAAATATTTTATGACAAAATAGGTTTTAAAAATTAAAATATCATTGATTAAA